>VFSW01000013.1_pt1 | contig 187714 bp, 124 predicted proteins | sample 5358111 | NCBI WGS metagenome assembly VFSW01 (sample SAMN11554181, study PRJNA540505) | mine drainage metagenome | isolation source: sediment from site ElyBrook_90M | place: USA: Ely Copper Mine, Vershire, VT | collected 2017 | reverse complement strand
CCCCCCACCCTTCACACCCCCCTCCCCACCCCCCACTCCCCCCCCGTCCGCCCCCCGCCGCCGCCCCCGCGGCCCGCGCGGCCCCCCCCGCCCCCCCCCCCCCCCCCCCCCCCCCCCCCCACGCCGGTTGCCCTGACGCCAACGCCGATTATCTCGCCGAGCGTAACTTTATCGCCGACCGCGTCAGCATCACCAACTGTCGTCGCGACCAGCACGTTTGCGCCAACTCCCTTCGCCACTCCATCGTCGACGCCCATCGCATTGGGGCAGATCAGCATACCCCACGCGACGATTCAGTACTATGATATCTTTGGCTCGACCGAAAGTGAGTTACGCGCGCAGTTGGATGCGAAAGGTCCGGTCGATCCAAGCGGCTACAAAGGCGATGCGCTTACTCGGTGGTCCTATAACTGGTCCTGGCTTGGCTTTGGAACCGATGCTTGCGATCTGAGCACAGCCGCCGTGTCGTATCAGATCACCGTCACCTTACCGCGCTGGAATCCGCCGGCAAACGCGCCGCCGGCGTTGGTCGCCAAGTGGATAAACTACGTCCACGCGCTCGTCACGCACGAGACGGGTCACGTCGAATTTGCCGCGGCGCAGCAGCCCGTCATCCTCGCGGCGATCCAGAACGCCAAGTGCGCGACCGCCAATGCCGCCGCGCAGGCGGTGCTCCAGCGGATCCGGCAGCACGACATCGAGTACGATGCGGCGACGAATCACGGCGCAACGCAAGGGGCGCAGTTTCCATAAACCGGCACGCAGCGCAAAATTGCTCAAAAAGACGCGCCCAAAAACCCTTGACAACTCAAGGTTATAATGGTAGAATCGTTATACCTTTATACCTTTAGCCGATGGGGTCTTGGATGTCTGACGTTCCCGCGCCGCTCTTTCGCGCCGTCCGCGCCGCCCGCGCCTCGCACGACATCGTTCTGCAGATTCGTGCGCACATCTTCGCGGGCAAGCTCGTCCCCGGCGACCGGCTCCCCTCCGAAAAGGAATTGTGCGAGCAATTCGGCTTGAGCCGCATCACCGTCCGCGACGCGCTGCGGGTCTTGGAATCGCAGGGGCTGATCTCGATCAAGGTCGGCGCGGGCGGCGGCGCGTTCGTCGCCGATCCAAACGGCGCGTCCGCGAGCGACATCCTGACCGACCTGCTCCGCCTGCAGCGCGCGACGACCAAAGAATTGGTGGAAGCGCGCCTCGTCATCGAAACCAGTCTAGTCACCTTCGCGGCGCAGCGCGCCACCCGCGCGGATTTGGACGCGATGCAGAAAGCGATCGCGGGCGCGCGCACCGGACGCGATAACGGCGATCCGCACTTTACGCCGCACAGCGTCCAGTTTCACATCGCACTCGCCAAATCTTCCAAGAATCAAGTTTTGTTCTTCACCGTCAATTCCTTCCGCTCGTTGTTCTACGATACCCTCGAACGTCTCCTACCGGACGACCGGATGGCGCAGCGCGCCATCGACGACCATCAGAAAATCTTGGACGCCATCGCCGCGCACGACGCCGAGCGCGCCGTGCAAGTGATGCGCGATCACCTTTCGTATTTTGAGAAACGTACGGAGAAAGAATCGGCGGCGAAACGACGTTGATCGCGTGCGCCGCTGATCGAACGCCCTGAATGTCTGCCCGCCGGCGCCGCGCGTCGGCGGGGTGGTCTTCTTCGATTTGCCGACGAACTCGCTGTAACGCCGTGATGAGCGCGGCGCAGGAGGCAAGTGATGTCGCTTCCTCTCGGTATCGATGTGTTTTTTGGACGAGGCGTGCCATGGCAGTCCGTTTGTCAATCTGCCAGCGCGCCTTCGCGCGACAGCATGATCGCGTCCAATCGATGAACAAGGCAGGTCCCATTGCTGGGGCTTGCCTTGTTGTGTTTTTTTAGCGATTCAAACTCATCAGGAGGAAAAATTATGGTACTGGCAACCGAACTCGAACGGAAACCGGTCAACAAAGCGGAGAAGGATATCCGCAGTCTTCGTTCCGCCATCGACTGGCTGCGCGCGGAAGGGTATTTGGTAGAGACGGATGTCGAAGTCAATCCCGACTTGGAAATCACCGGCGTCCAGAAACTGATGGACGGCGCGCTGCCGATTCTCTTCAACAATGTCAAGGGCTATCCCCACTTGCGCGCGGTGACCAATCTGTTCGCCAATATGGACGTCGTGAACAAAATGTTCGGCTGGAAGGACGCCAAGTCGCGCACGCGCGATCTTGCCTACGCGCTGACGCATCCGATTCCGCCGGTACAAGTGTCGCAGAGCGAAGCGCCCTGTCAGGAAGAGGTCATCACCGACGATCTCAACGTGAACAAGCACGTACTGGCGATTCGTCACACCGCGCTCGAGTCGGAAATGACGATCGGCAGCGGCAACAGCGTCGTCGTCGGCGATTATTTCCACGGCGGCAGCCACATCGGCTACAACCGGATGAACGCGCGCTGGGGCAATGTCGCGACGTTTCAATCCGCGCCGGGCGCGCACATGTGGCAAATCATCACCGAGCATTATCACGACGAGAAACCGATTCCACTGACGATGTGCTTCGGCTTGCCACCGGCGTGTACTCTCATCGCCGGCGGCGGATTCGACTACGTCGTCCTGCCGCGCGGCGGCGACGAACTCGGCGCGGCGGGCGCGGTACAGGGCTATCCCGTCCGCATCGTCAAAGCGCGCACAGTCGACGCGTGGGCGGTCGCGGACAGCGAGCTGGTGCTGGAAGGCGAACTGCATCCGCGCGACAAACGCTATGAAACGCGCGAAGCAGAAGAGCACGATACGCAAGGCAAATATTTCTTCCATCCCGAATGGGCGGGCTATATGGGCAAGGCGTACAAAGCGCCGACCTTCCACGTCACCGGCATCACGATGCGTCGGCGCGCTGGCAAGCCCATCATCTTCCCGCTGGGCGTGCACATGGAAGATTGCCAGAACATCGACACCACCGTGCGCGAGTCCGCGATCTTTGAACTGTGCGAACGCCTGCAGCCCGGCATTGTCCAGGACGTCAACATTCCGTACCCAATGACCGATTGGGGCGGCTGCATCATTCAGGTCAAAAAGCGCAACAAGATCGAAGAAGGTTGGCAGCGCAATTTCCTCTCCGCGATTCTGTCGTGCAGCCAGGGCATGCGGCTCGCGATCGCAGTGGACACCGACATCGACATTTATTCGATGGACGACATCATCTGGGCGTTGACGACGCGCGTCAATCCGCATACCGACATCCTAAATCCGCTGCCCGGCGGCATCGGTCAAACCTTTATGCCGCAGGAACGCATGACCGCCGGCGAAAAAGAATGGACGGCGTCCAATACCAAGTTCGAAGGTGGTATGGGCATCGATGCGACGGTGCCGTACGGCTACGAGCAAGATTTTCATCGCCCGGTCTACCCGGTGGACCGCGTCGATCTCAACAAGTGGTTCAAGCCGGAAGAGATCGCGCGCGCGAAGGAATTGATGAAAGGCAAGTGGGGCGAGGTACTGGCAAGGACGGGACGCTAAACTGGATTGTTGGGCGGTTGAGTAGTTCGCTCGTTGAGCGCACCGAACTATCTCGCCATCCAACCATCAATCTACTTGACGATGGATACCAACACTCTCCTCGCGCCTTACCGTGTGCTTGATCTGACCGACGAAAACGCTTGGCTGTGCGGACGCATCCTCGGCGATCTCGGCGCGGATGTGGTCAAGGTCGAACCGCCGGGCGGCGATCCGGCGCGGCGCAACGGACCATTTTATCACGACGAGCCGGACCCCGAAAAGAGTCTGCCTTGGTTTGCCTACAACGCGAACAAACGCGGCGTCACGCTCAACCTCGATTCGGAGCGCGGGCGCGCGTTGTTCTGCCGGCTCGCGCAACGCGCGGATTTCGTTCTGGAATCGTTCGCGCCCGGCGCGCTGGACGCGCGCGGCATCGGCGACGCCGCGCTGCGCGAACTCAACCCACGCCTCGTCGTGACTTCGATCACGCCGTTTGGGCAGACGGGACCGTACGCGCAGTACCGCGGCTCGGACTTGATCGCGATGGCGACGAGCGGTTTCATGTCGCTGGTCGGCGAACCGGGCAAGCCGCCGCTGCGCGTGTCGCTTCCGCAAGCGCCGATGTGGACAGGAATGTACGCCGCCGCCGGCACGCTCATCGCCCATTATCATCGCGAAATGACCGGGCGCGGTCAGCACGTGGATGTCTCGATGCAAGCCGCGTTGCTGTGGGCGTTGGCGAACGCGCCGGCGTACTGGAGCGTGACGCGTGAGAACCTGCACCCCGCCGGCAGTTTTATGGTGGGACGCAGCGTGACCGGCGCGCGGATGCGCGCGATCTATCCGTGTCAGGACGGCTATATCAATTTTATCATTTACGGCGGCGAAGCCGGCAGACGCTCGAACGAGGCGATGGTCGCGTGGATCGCCGAAGAACAGCCGATCCCGGAATGGTTGAAGCAGAAGGACTGGAACGTCTTCAACGTCGCGACGTGCACGCAAGAGGAAGTGGACGCGCTGGAAGGCGTCTTTGCCGGATTTCTGCGCCGGCGCACCAAAGCCGAATTTGCCGCGCAAGCAGTGCAGCGCGGCATCCTCGGTTATCCGGTGAACAACGCGCGCGATATTCGCGGCGATCCACAGCTAGCGGCGCGCCAGTTCTGGCAAGAGGTTGAGCATCCGGAACTTGGCGTGACGTTGCTCTACCCGGGTATTTTCGCGCGGTTCGCGACAGCAGGATGCGGTATTTGCCGGCGCGCGCCGCGCATCGGCGAACACAACGAAGAAATCTACGCGGGCGAATTGGGATTGTCGCCGGATGAGTTGGCGCAGCTGAAACAGGAGCAAGTCATCTAACGTGGAAATGCACGCATTGGCAAATCTCAAGGTCGTCGAGTTCGCCGCGTTTGCCGCGGGACCGATGGTGGGCAAGCATCTGGGCGAGCACGGCGCGCAAGTTATTCACGTCGAATCGCGCACGCGCCCGGACGGTTTTCGCGTGCACTATCCGCCGTACAAAGACAACCAGCCCGGGCTGGACCGCACCGGCTCGTTTGCGATTTTCAACGATAGTAAAATGAGCGTAGCGTTGAATCTCAAATCGGCGCGCGGCGTAGAAATTGCCAAGCAGATCGTCGCGTGGGCGGACGTGCTGATCGAAAATTTTGTGCCCGGCGTGATGGAGCGGCTGGGGCTGGGGTACGACGCAGCGTGCGCGGTGAATCCGTCCATCGTTTATCTCAGTTCGTGCAATATGGGTCAGACGGGACCGAAGGCGAGCCAGCGCGGTTTTGGTTCGCAGCTCACCTCGCAAAGTGGATTCACCGAACTCGCCGGTTACCCGGAGGGCGGACCGATGCTGCTGTTCGGACCGTACATCGATTTCGTCGCGGTCGGGTTTGGCTTGACCGCGGTACTCGCCGCGCTCGACTATCGCCGACGCACCGGGCGCGGGCAGTACATCGATCTATCGCAGTACGAAACGGGCGTGCAGTTCATCGTTCCCGCGCTGCTCGATTACGAGGCGAACGGGCGCGTGATGACGCATCACGGCAATCGCGATCCGAACGCCGCGCCGCACGGCGCGTATCCGTGTCGCGGCGATGACAATCGCTGGTGTGTCATCGCGGTTTTTTCCGAAGACGAGTGGCGCGCGTTCTGCCGCGCGGCGGAACATCCGGAGTGGGCGGACGACGCGCGCTTTGCCTCGCTTGCTGCGCGCAAACAAAACGAAGACGCGCTCGACCAACTTGTCGGCGCGTGGACGGCGCAGTTCTCGCCGCACGAGGTGATGGAAAAGCTGCAGGCGGTGGGTGTGCGCGCAGCCGTAGTGAACACGCTCGCCGATCTGTTCTGCGATCCGCAGCTAAAGCATCGCCGCATCTGGCGTGAAATGTCACACCCGGTGCTGGAGCGTTTTGATTACGAAGGTCCGCCGTTCGCGCTTTCGGAAACGCCGGCAGAATTGCATCGCAGCCCGCTGCTGGGCGAGCACAATCGGCGCGTGCTGGGCGAACTGCTTGGGATGTCGGACGCGGAGATCGACGAGTTGGAAAAACAAGGCGTGGTTGAGTGACATGTAGTGCACATTCCGCATTGCGTATTCCGTAACTGCTCCTTACGAACTGTGCAATGCCCAATAGGTGTTACGTTGCAAGATGCGGTGAATTTTGTTGTCGGTGGATTGCTGGTCGGCAGCGCGTACGCGCTGGTCGCGATCGGGTTTGCGCTGATCTACAGCGTCACCGGCTTGATCAACCTCGCGCAAGGCGCGTTCGTCGGCTTGGGCGCGCTGGCGATGTACACATTCTATGTCACGCTGAACTTGCCGCTGCCGCTTGCGCTGATCGCCGCCGTCGCCGCCGTCACGCTCATCGCCGCGCTCACCGAGCGGTTGGTTATCCGTCCCGCGCTCAAGCAGCTATCGCGTATGCACCTCTTGTTGTTGACCTCTGGCTTGCTGGTGATGTTTCAGGGCGCGGCGCTCGTGCTGTGGGGCAGCCAGCCCTACGCGTTGCCTTCCTTTTCCGGCGAACAGCCGCTACGTCTCGGATGGTTCTTGCTTCCGACGCAAGGATTATGGATTCTCGGCGCGCTGATCGTGATCGTCGGGAGTCTGTGGTGGACGCTAAACCGGACGACGTTTGGAATGGCGTTGCGCGCGTGCGCTGAAAATCCAAACGCTGCGAGTCTGATGGGCATTCCCGTTTCGCGGATGATCCTTTATGCGTTTACCGCGAGCGGTGCCATCGGCGCGGTAGGCGGCATTATGGTTGCGCCAATCGCTTCGCTGGCATTCAACAGCTCGGCGACATACACGATCGACGGTTTCGTCGCGGCGGTGCTCGGCGGTATGGGCAATTTTGTTGGCGGAGTGCTCGGTGGGCTTGCGCTCGGTGTGCTGGAGCAAGTTTCCGCCGGCTTTATCTCCTCGCTGTTCAGCACGACGTTGGCGCTCGGCGTTTTGCTGGCGATGTTGGTCTGGCGTCCGCAGGGCATTCTGGGACAATCGTTCGGTCAGCGACTGGATACACAGACTCCTCCGCCGCGCGCTGGTTATACGCTGCCCACCGGCTTTTACAACCGCATCTGGCTCTACTGCCTCCCCATCGGCGGCGTGATTCTTGCGTTGCCGCTCTTGGTTCACGACGAAGGTCTCCTCAATTCACTGGTAATCACCGGTATCTTCTTTATCACTGCCATCGGTCTCGATCTTTTGATGGGATTTGCCGGGCAGGTGAGTCTGGGACAAGCCGGCTTTATGGCAATCGGTGGTTACGCCTCGGCAATCCTGGCGGCGCGCTACGACGTTCCTCCGCTAATCGGTCTGGTCGCGGGCGTCTGCCTCACTCTAGCCGTCGCCGCGGTGCTCAGCCGAATCAGCGCGGGACTGCGCGGTGCGTACCTCGCGATGGCGACGCTTGCCTTTGGTGTTTTGGTCGAGTCGCTGGCAGTCAATCTGACCGATGTGACCGGCGGACCCTCTGGGCTGGTCGGCATCCCGTCATTTGCGATTGGCGCGCTCAAGTTCGATGGTATCGTGCCAAATTATTATTTGGTGTGGCTACTGGTGGGCATCGTCCTCTTTCTGGCAGCCAATCTTGCCAAGAGTGGGCGGGGGCGTGCCTGGCGCGCCATCAACACCGACCAAACCGCCGCGCAGGCGATGGGGATCAACGTAGCGTTGAGCAAAAGCCATGTGTTTCTCCTCGGCGCCGGGCTGGCGGCAATCGCGGGCAGTCTGTACGCGTTTTATTTTCACTTCCTCTCGCCCGATATGGTCGGTGTGCAAACTTCGCTGGACTTGCTGACGATGCTGGTGCTCGGCGGCGAAGGTACGCTGATCGGACCGATGATTGGCGTCGGCTTGCTCACTTTTTTCCCGACGCTGTTTGAATCCCTGGCGACTTTCAAACCTCTGGTCGAAGGATTCCTTCTGGTCATCATACTTCTCCGATTTCCCGGCGGTATCTTGGGCGGTTTGCTAGATATCGCGGCGCGATTTTCTCGCGCGCCGCGCGCGCCCGCCGCGCTGAGCACGGCAGCCGATCCGGCGCCGGCAGCGCGAACGTCAGCCAACCGAGTCGAGGCAAGAGGATGAACGCGATGGCAGAACCGATCCTCGCGGCGCGCGGCTTGGGCAAATCGTTTGGCGGATTACGCGTGGTGGACGACGTCGGCTTTGATATTCCGGCGGGCGCGATCAGCGCCATCATCGGTCCGAACGGCGCGGGCAAATCGACGCTGTTCAACCTGATCACGAATCTCTACCCGTGCGACCGCGGCAGCGTCGCGTTTCTGAACGCGGACATTAGCCGGTGTGCGCCGCACGAGATCGCACGGCGCGGCTTGATTCGCACGTTTCAAACCGCGCGCGTGTTTCACCACCTGTCGGTGATTGACAACGTGCTCGTCGGAGCGCAGCGGCAGGTGCGGTCGAGTCTTTGGGCGCAGGCGTTGTGGCTGGGCAAGGCGCGGCGCGAGGAAAAAACTTTGCGCAATCACGCGTGGCGCGTGCTTGAAATCGTCGGCTTGGCGCAGTGGACGGACGCGGTGGCTGACACGCTGCCGCTCGGCGCGCAGAAACTGTTGGAACTGGCGCGCGGGTTGATGGGATCGCCCCGGCTGCTGCTGCTCGACGAGCCGGCGGCGGGATTGAACGATACGGAGACCGCCAATCTCGGCAACCTTCTCACCGGCATTCGCGACGCCGGCGTAACGCTCGTCGTCGTCGATCACAATATGTCCCTGGTGATGAATATCGCCGACCAGGTGCTGGTGATCGATCGCGGGCGGTTGATCGCGCAAGGCGCGCCGAACGATGTGCAGCAGAATCCGCAAGTGATCGAAGCGTACCTGGGACAGAGAAAGCAGGTGTGATGCTGGAAGTGCGCGGAGTACACGCCGGCTACGGCGCGGTGCCGGTGTTGCACGGGGTCAATCTCAAGGTCGAACCGGGGACGATCGTTGCCCTGATCGGCGCGAACGGCGCGGGCAAGTCCACCACGCTCAAAGCGATCTCTGGTTTGGTTGCGCCTACGCGCGGCAAGATTTTCTGGAACGGGCGCAACATCGCGCGCTTGTCCGCGCCGGAGATTGTCCGGCTTGGCGTCGTCCATGTGCCGGAGAGCCGTCAGATTTTCGAGACGCAATCGGTCGCGAACAACTTGCGCCTCGGCGGCTACATTCACGCGCGGCGTACCCCACGCGATGAATGGGATCGGCAACAAGCCCAAGTCCTTGCGCTCTTTCCCGATCTCCAGCCGCGGCTGAACGATCAAGCCGGCGCACTTTCCGGCGGGCAGCAACAGATGTTGGCGATCGCGCGCGGCTTGATGACGCGCCCGCGGCTCTTGCTACTGGACGAGCCGTCGCTGGGCCTGGGACCGCAGATCATCGAGGTGATCTTTGCGGTGATTCAGAATCTAAAGCGACAGGGCATCGGCGTTTTGCTGGTGGAACAAAACGCGGCGTTGGCGCTGCAAATCGCCGATTACGGCTATGTGATGGAAAGCGGCGCGATCGCGCTGGGAGGCGCGGGGCAGCAGCTCTTGCGCAACGAAGAGGTGGCGCGCCGCTACCTCGGCATTGGCAACGCGCGGGAAGAACACGCGAATAGTCAGACACGGCGCGAATTGACCGAGAACCTGCGCGTGGTTTTGCAGGGATTGTAAAATAATGAGAAAAGGAGGAATCATGCTAAACGATTTAACCGCGATACGCACGCGATGGATCGAAATAATTTCCGTCGCCCTGTTCGTCTTGGCAGGATGCGCCGCGCCAACCGCACCGACCGCGCCGCCAGCAACCGCTGCGCCCGCCGCGCCGGCGGCGACGACGTCTGCCGCCGCGCCATACACGATCAACGCGTTGATGCCGCTCACCGGCCAAGGCGCGTTCCTGGGCAAGGAAGAGCAGCAGAGTCTGCAGGTCTACGAAAGTTACGTGAACGCGCACGGCGGCATCAATGGTACGCCGGTGCATTTCGCCATTCAGGACGATCAGACCGATCCCAAAGTCGCCGTGCAACTGGCAACGGATTTGATCGCGAAAAAAGTGCCGGTGATTATCGGACCGGCGATCACAGGTCCCGCGCTCGCCGTTGCCGCGCTCGCGAAAAATGGACCGGTGATCTACACGACCACGCCGGGTGTTAAGCCCCCGCCGAATAGTTACGTCTATTCTACGTCGCCGGACACGTACAGTCTGATTCAAGCCATCATCCAGTTCTATCGTGAGAAGGGCTGGACCAAGATCGCCTCGCTCACTTCCACCGATGCGAGCGGTCAGGATGGAATGAAAGGCATCCAGAACGCCGTCGCGTTGCCGGCGAATAGCAGCGTGACGCTGGTCGACCAAGAACAATTCGATCCCACTGCGAGCAGCGTGGCTGCCCAGGTGACCAAGATCAAGGATTCCGGCGCGCAGGCGTTGATCATGTGGGCGACCGGCACGCCCGCGACCACTGCGTTCAAGGGCATTACCCAGGGCGGCTTGAGCATCCCGGTCGTGACGACGGATGGTAATGAGACGTTCGCGCAGATGCACGCGTACAAGGATTTTCTGCCCGCGCAGTTGTACGTCGGCTCGCCGCGTTTTGCGGCGGCGGATGTGATGCCGGCGGGACCAGCGAAGGATGCGGTCACGGCGTTCAATCAAGTATTCCAAGCGATCAACGTCAAGCCGGACTTTGGACAGACGCCGGCGTGGGACGCGGCGGCAATCGTCGTCGCGGCATTGAAGAAAACCGGGTTGAACGCCGATGCGACCCAACTGCGGGATGCCATCGATCAGATCAAGGGCTTGGAAGGCGTGGATGGCACGTACAATCTTAGCCCGACCGATCATCGCGGTCTGGGCGTGAACGACGCCTACGTCGTGCAGTGGGACGCCGCCAAAGACGCGTTCGTGCCGGTTTCCGGCGCGGGCGGCACGGCGCTGACGAAATGAACCGTACGTAGCACGCAGTCCGTAATACGAAATTTGCAGAGGAACACATGGCTTACTCCGACTTGCACGAACACTTGAAGACGCTCGAGGCGCGCGGACTCTTGCGGCGCGTCACGCAGCCGATCAACAAAGACACCGAGATGCATCCGCTGGTGCGCTGGCAGTATCGCGGCGGTATTCCCGAAGAGGAACGCAAGGCGTGGTTGTTCGAGAATGTCACCGACGCGCGTGGTCGTCAGTACAAGATGCCCGTCGTCGTCGGCGCGCTCGCCGGCACGAAAGAAATTTACTATTTGGGAATGGGCTGCGAAACCATCGAGCAGGTGGAAGCCAAGTGGGACCGCGCACTCGCGCAGCCGATCCCGCCGGTGTGTGTCGAGCGCGCGGCGTGTCAGGAAGAGGTGCACACCGGCGATGAGTTGAAGCAGGATGGTTTTGGAATGGACGAATTTCCGGTGCCAATCTCGACGCCCGGTTTCGACAACGCGCCGTACACCACCTGCTCGCACTGGATCAGTAAAGACCCGGAGACCGGCGTCCAGAACGTCGGCAACTATCGCGGGCAGCTCAAGACGCGCGCGCGCGTTGGCGTCTTTCCGTCCGGCTTGGGTCAGGATATTTACATCCACTGGAAAAAGATGCAGGCGCAAGGCAAGGCGTTGCCCGCCGCGCTCGTGATTGGCGCGCCACCGGCGGTCTCGTACGCCGCAGTGCAAAAAGTGCCGTACGGAATGGACGAACTCGCGGTCGCCGGCGGCTTGGTCGGCGAACCGATTCGCGTCGTCAAGTGCAAAACGGTCGATCTGGTCGTGCCGGCGGAGGCGGAAATCGTCATCGAAGGGTACATCAGCACCGAGTTCATCGAACCCGAAGGACCGTTCGGCGAATCGCATGGATATATGCACCCGCGCCAACTCAATCCGTTTATGGACGTTACCGCGATCACGCATCGCCGGGACGCGGTCTATGTCTCGTGGATCAGCCAGGTGACGCCGAGCGAATCGTCCGTCATCAAAAAGACCGGCTACGAGTTGATGTTCCTGCGCCACCTGCGCGACGAGTGCCGCATCAAGAGCGTGCTGCGCGTCGAGATGCACGAGCCGCTGACGAATCTGCGTAAGCTCATCATCATCCAGATGCGGCGACCGAGCGAGGCGGAGGTGTGGCGCGCGCTGCACGCGGCAGCATCGTTCCACCCCGGCGTCGGCAAGATCGTCGTCGCGGTGGACGAAGACATCGACCCGGCAAACGAAGCCGCGGTGTTCTGGGCGATGTGTTATCGGATGAAGCCGCACCGCGACGTACAGATCGTGCTAGGGATGGAAAAAGGGCACGCGCCGCCGTTCCACTACAAAGACCGTGAGGAAGGCACCGACGTGGTGTCGTACCATCTGCCGGCGGATGATTCTGGAATGTTGTGCAACGCGATTCAGAAGGAACCGTTCCCGCCGATCTCGCTGCCCAAGCGCGAGTATATGGAGCACGCGCGCGAGTTGTGGGAAGAACTGGGCTTGCCGAAACTGAAACCGGAGATGCCGTGGTACGGCTATTCGCTGGGGCAGTGGGACGACGAGCTGGACGAAGAAGCGAATCTCGCGGTGCAGGGACGGTACTATGAGACCGGCGAGAAATTGGCAACGCAGCGCGTGAAAGCAAAGTAGGTTGTTAGATAGTTAGGTGGTTGGGTAGTTGGGTTATTGGTTGATGGATACGCCGCACCACCAAACAACCTAACCACCAAACCACCTTACCATCGCGTAGGGAGATTTGCGTGCAAGACCTTGACTCGTTGAAAGCAGATTTGGCTACTGCGATTCGCCTGTTGACTGCTGAAGGGCTGATGGACTTTAACGGGCACCTGAGCGTGCGAACGCCGGGCGATCCGAACAAGATTCTCATCAATCCACGCAGCGTCAGCCGCACCAGCGTGACCGGCGGCGACATCGTGACGACCGATCTGCGCGGCGCGTTGGTCGATGGCAAGTTGGATCCGCCAAGCGAGACGCCGATTCACACCGCGATTTACCGGCTGCGTCCCGATGTCGTCAGCGTCGCGCATATCCATCCCGCGATCGCCACCGCGTTCAGCATCGCCGAGACGCCGATCGTGCCGGTGTTTACGCTCGGCTGTTTGTTCGGCGATGGCGTGCCGGTGTTCGACAAACCGGATCTGGTTCGCACCGACGCGCTTGGCGACGAACTGGCGGAAGTGCTCGGCGCGCGTCGCGCGGCGTTGATGCGCGGGCATGGCGCGGTCGTCGTCGGCGAAGGCGTCGTCGAATGTTTCAATGCGTGCATCTGGCTGGAAGAGAACGCGAAAAAGCAATTGACCGCGCGGCAGTTGGGGAACGTCGTCCACGCGTTCTCGCCGGACGAGATCGCGCGTGTGAAAAACGATCTGTGGCGCCCCGAAGTCATCCGCAAGACCTGGGATTACTATACCGCGAAGGAGCGCACCGGCGATGCGCGGGTGGATCGCGCCAAAACGCGCGGGAAAAGCGCGTCCGCGCGCGCGGCGAGAACGCGCAAGTGATTGTTGAAAGGAGGGTAACGGAAGCGGTTAGGTGCGTGGATTTACGAAATGGTTGACTGGTGTGCGCGTGACCACACTGGTTATTTGAAGTGAGGAGAAAAAATGCAAGACCATCCGCACAGGTACATTTTGTTGGGTGTGGCGTTGATTGCGCTCTTGCTGGGCGGCTGCGCGCCAGCGGCGACGCCGGTGCCGCCTACCCAAGCGCCGCCGGCGGCAACGCAAGCGCCTGCGCCAACCACCGCGGCGGTTGCTGCGCCCACGACCGCGGCGACTGCTGCGCCGACGACGGCGGCCGCAGTCCAGCCCGACCTCGCGTTTTTCAATGGCAAGACGGTGACGTACATCGTGGCGACTTCAACCGGCGGCGGCTATGACACCTATGCCCGCACGATCGCGCCGTACGTGCAAAAGTACCTCCCCGGCAGCACCGTCATCGTCAAGAACGTGCCGGGCGCAGGGCACATCATCGGCGCGAACGAGGATTACGCCGCCAAGCCCGATGGGCTGACGATCGCGACCTTCAACACCGCGCTGATCTACAGCCAGATCGTCGGCGCGCCGGGCATCCAGTTCGATCTCACCAAGTTCACCTGGATCGCCAAGTTATCCAGCGATAACCGCGCCCTGTTGGTGAGCACCAAGACGCCCTTCCAGACCTTTGACGATGCGTTGAAAGCGTCCCAAACCACTCCGATCGTGCTCTCCTCCGCGGGCGTCTCCAGCGCGTCCAACATCGACGCCCTGCTCTTGCAGCAAGCGACCGGCTTGAAAGTCAAAATGATTTCAGGATACTCCGGCAATGAGAGCGACTTGGCGATCTTGCGTGGCGAAGTGCAAGGCGAAATGGGCAGTTACAGCAGTCTCGCGCCGTTCGTCAGTTCCGGCGACGGACGTATCCTGTTGCAGATCGGAATGAAAAAGGATCCGACTCTGCCCAATGTGCCGCTGTTGAGCGACATCGTTGCACCGGACAAGAAAGCCATTGCCGATCTTATTCTCACCGATGCCAGCTTGGGACGGTTGGTTGCCGCGCCGCCTGGGGTGCCGGACGCGCGGAGACAGGCGCTGATCCAGGCATTCCAGAAAGCGACCGCAGACCCAGATTTCCTCGCCGCCGCGAAGAAGGAAAAGATTCCGATCGATCCTGCTTTCGGCGATGATGTTGGAAATCTCGTCAAGAGCGCGCTCAACCAATCGCCGTCTGATCTCACCATACTCAAAAGCATTTTGGGACCTGCGCTCAAGGGCAAGTGATTCGGCGAAAGGGTAGAACGAGCCCGAAAATCTTGTTCTACCCTTTCGGAGGAAGCAAAATGATCGAAGCTATGGTGAGTGGGCTTGTGCAGGTCTTGTCCTTTCCCGCGTTCGGATTGCTCCTGATCGCCGTCCCCATCGGCTTGCTCTCGGGAGCGACGCCCGGCTTGGGGGGCAACGTGGGCTTGGCGCTCATTATCCCATTCACCTACGGGATGAATCCGATTGCCGGGTTTTCGCTTCTGATGGGAATGCACGCGGTCGTCCAGACCGGCGGCGCGGTCCCGGCGATCCTCTTCAATACGCCCGGTACCGGACCTTCTGCCGCCAGTTGTCTGGATGGTTATCCTCTGGCGCAGCAGGGTAAAGCCGGGCGCGCGATCGGCGCGCACGTGACGGCTTCCGTCGTCGGCGGACTCATCGGAGCGCTGGGGATGGGGCTGTTGATTCCCATCGTCCGCCCCTTTATTCTCTTGTTCTCGCCGTCCGAGTTTTTCATGCTGGCGATTCTGGGCATCACATTCATCGCGCTGGTCAGCGGCAACTCGCTTCTCAAGGGATTGATTGTCGGCGGGCTAGGGCTGATGATGGCTTTCGTTGGTATGGATCCGCAGACCGGCGTGCTGCGTTTCACTTACGGACAGCTCTTCCTCTTCGATGGCGTTCCGCTCGTTTGTCTCGTCGTGGGTCTCTTTGGCGGCGCGCAAGCCATCGCGCTGATCGCAGAGGGCGGAAAAACGATTCGGGAAAAAACGCGGGTCGGGAATGACGCGATCGAAGGCGCCAAGGATGTCTTTCGCAAATGGTCGTTGACGCTGCGCGCCAGCGTCGTTGGATTCCTCGTCGGCGCAGCGCCCGGCTTGGGCGGCGAGGCGGCAGCGTGGATCACCTACGGGCACGCGGTACAATCGTCCCGGCATCCGGAGACTTTTGGCAAAGGCAACATCGAAGGCGTGATCGCACCGGGCGCGTCCACGCACGCGAAAGAAGCCGGCTCGTTGATTCACACAGTCGCCTTTGGCATTCCCAGCGGCTCGGCGATGGCGATTCTGCTCGGCGCGTTTCTGATCCTGGGACTGGAGCCGGGACCGGCGATGCTGCGAGACCATTTGGACGTCGTGTGGGCGATGTTCTGGATCCTCATCATCGCGAACGTGATCGGCAGCGTGGTCTTGTTGTTCGCGGCGCGATACCTCAGCTGGCTCACCACGCTGCGACCGGCGGTGCTAGCGCCGTTCATTCTGGGATTCGTGATGGTAGGAAGTTACCTGGTCAACAATCGGCTGGACGATCTTTTCATCACGTTGGTATTTTCGCTTCTGGGTTTCGCGATGAAAAAGCTCGATTGGCCCCGCGCGCCACTCGTTCTGGCGCTCGTCTTGGGACCCATCGCGGAAAAGTATCTCAATATCTCGATGAACCTTTGGGGTCCCACGTTCATCTTCCGCCCGATTGCATTTTTCATCCTGCTCTTGGTCATCGCATCGGTCCTTTATCCGGTGTGGAACAAGTTGCATAAACGACAAGCGCACGCCGCCGCAGCAGGAAGGGCAGCCGCATGAAGAAACTTCTGAACAGCCACGTCCTGTTTAGCTTCGCGTTGGCAGTCGTTTTCCTCATCCTGATCATCACCGACCTGGATTATAACTATCAAGCCCGAATGGTGCCGATGATCGTCGCGGTCCCCAGTTTCATCTTGGCGGCCGCGCAGTTTCTCATCGATGTTAGAGCCACATCGCAAAGGAACGAAACGGTCCAGGCAAAAATCGTCACGGAAAAGCAAGTCGTTCTTCCTTCGATTGCCGCGACCGACGCGCCGATCAAACCGCCCAGCGCGCCCGCGGCGGTGTCCGAATCGGTCTTGGCGGTCGCCGCCACAGAACTGGCGAACAGTCCGACCGTGACGCGCACCGCGACCGGGAAAGTGATTCCCAACTTGGAACCCAACCTTATCGCCGCGGAAGCCGTGAAGCAGGAACGCGACAGCGAACGGAGCAAAATCGCGGCGGAGCGGCGGAGCGAATTCATCGCGATTGGTTGGCTGCTGGGTTTGGCGGCTCTGATCGCGCTATTCGGATTTTATGCCGGCGTGCCGGTCTTTGCCTTTTTGCTTCTCAAATTCCACGGACGCGAGAGTTGGAAATTCTCTGTCCTCTACGCGGTCGTCCTCTGGGGTCTGATGTATTTGCTGTTCGCCGTCCTAATGAAAAGCCTGCTGTACCCCGGTATGGTTTTCGACCGGCTGGGACTCTGATCGAATCGAGGAGGACGCGATGAAGTGGATCATACGCGCTATGCTGTTTCTGTCCGGTCTGTTCGTCGTCGTCGGCTGCGCGTCGCCCGCCGCGCCGTCGCTCGCGCCAACCGCTGCGCCGCCGACCGCGACGGCTGCTCCATCGCCCGCGCCGCTGGTCAAGCTGAACGTCGCCTACTCTGCGATTGCCGCGCCGCAACTGCCGATGTGGGTGGCGTACGAGCAGGGACTATTCAAGCAGAATGGCTTGGACGTGACGCTGACCTACGTCTCGTCGAATCCGGCGCTCACCGCGGCGTTGCTCAGCGGCGAGCTGCAGATGGCGCAATTGGCGGAAGACGGCGTGATCAATTCCGGCTTGCAGGGCGGCGACCTCGTGATTCTCGCGCCGAGTTCGGAGCATCTGCTCTTTTCGCTGTACGCCAAGCCGGACATTACGAGCGTTGAACAGTTGAAAGGCAAAAAGATTGGCGTGACACAGCGCGGCTCGGCGACGGATTTCGCCGCGCGCTGGCTGCTCAATCAGCACGGACTCACGCCGGACCAGGACGTGACGCTGGTCAACATCGGCGGCGTGCCGGAGATTCTCACCGCGATGACGAGTGGCGCGGTGGATGCCGGCGTGATTTCGCCGCCAACCACATTCAAGGCGCAGCAGGCGGGCTTGAAAGAAGTGGTCGATTTCTCAACGCTGAATCTGGCATTCTACCAATCCGCCGTCGTCGCGCGGCGTTCGTGGATCAAGGACAATGCCAGCACGGTGCGCCAGTTTATCAAGGCATACGTGGAAGCGATCGCGATCATCAAGAAGGACAAGGCGACGGCTGAACAGGTACTCGGCAAGTACAGCAAGACGACGGACGCGACGGTTTTGGATGGAACCTACAACTCGTTCGTCAAAGTGCTGCCGCAAGCGCCGATTCCTACGGTCGATGCGATCCAGACCGGCTTGGACCAAGCGGCTGCCACGAATCCCAAAGCCAAGACCGCCGATCCAAATCAATTTTTCGATGCGAGCTGGGTGACGGAACTGGACAAAAGCGGGTTCATCGCCGGGTTATACAAGTAGCGAACGGACGCCGTTCCGTTCGATTGACGGACGCCGTTCCAACGGGAACGCTGCGGCGAGCGTTTCCTACGTTCTCATCTCTGGAGGAATAACATGAGGTTCGCATTACTCGCGACGATATGTTCGGTCGTACTCTTCGCGCTGATCGGCTGCGCCGCGCCGGCGGTAACGCCAGCACCGACGTCAGCGGCTCCACCAACGACCGCGCCGCTTGCCGCGACCTCCGGCGCGCTCGTCAAGGTGAACATGGCGTACACCGCGATCAGCGTCGCGGTGCTGCCGATGTGGGTCGCTTACGACGAAGGGTTTTTCAAGCAGAATGGCATCGACGCGTCGATGCAGTACATCGCGACGAGTCCAGTGCTCACCGCGGCGATGCTCTCCGGCGAGGTGCAGATCGCGCACGCGGCGGAGGAAGTGGTGCTCAACTCCGATCTCTCCGGCGGCGATGTTGTCATTCTCGCGTCCGGCGCGAACCGGCTGATCTTTTCGCTCTACGCCAAGCCGGATATTTCGACCATCGCGGACTTGAAGGGCAAAAAGATCGGCGTGACGGCTCACGGCTCGTCGACCGATTTCGCCGCGCGGTGGTTCCTGACCAAGAACGGACTCAAGCCCGATCAGGATGTCGCGCTGGTGAGCATCGGCGGCGTGCCGAGCATCCTCGCCGCGCTAGAGGCGGGCGGCGTCGATGCCGGCGTGGTATCGCCGCCGACCTCGTTCAAGGCGCAAAAGGCAGGGTTCAAGGAACTTGTGAACTTTGCCGATATGGCTCTGCCGTACTATCAATCGCCGGTGATCGCGCGCAAATCGTGGGTGGCGGCGAATCCGGACACAGTCCGCAAATTCATGAAGGCATACGTGGAAGCAGTCGCCTTTATCAAGAAAGACAAAGCGGCAACCGAGCAGATCATCGGCAAGTACACCAAGACAACGGATAGCGCGGAGCTGGACGGAACGTACAACGAATTCAACCGCGTCTTGCCGCAAGCGCCGTACCCAACGACCGACGCGATTCAAACCGGGCTAGGCTTGGTTGCGCTCGACAATCCAAAAGCGCAAGGCGCAGACCCAGCGCAATTCTTCGACGCGAGCTGGGTGCAGGAACTCGACAAGAGCGGATTCATCGCGGGACTATACAAATAGCGGTGGGGCAAATTTATAAATTTGCCCTGCACTTAGGAGGCATTCGTGACAGACAAGCCAAACTTTCGATACAACGACTTGCGCGACTGGATCGAGCAGGTCGATCAAATGGGCGAACTCAAGCGCGTCAAGAACGCGACGTGGCAGGAAGACATCGGCATGATCACCGAAATCGTCGGGCACACGCGCGGCTCGCCGGCGGTGTTGGCGGACGAAATCCCTGGGCATCCGGCGGGGCAGCGTGTGCTAGTCAATTCGTTTTATTCGCAGCGCCGCATCGCCTTGACGCTCGGCTTGCCCACCGACGCGGACGTGTGGACGGCGCTCAAACTCTGGCGTGAGCGCATCCGCGACGCCAAGCCGATGGAGCCGGTGCCGGTGGAAGAAGGCGCGGTGCTGGAGAATGTCTTGATGGGCGACGACGTGGACGTGACAAAATTCCCGACGCCGGTCTGGCACGAGCAGGATGGCGGACGCTACCTCGGCACGGCGAGCGCGGACATTACGCGCGATCCGGAGAGCGGCTGGGTGAACCTCGGCACGTACCGCGTGATGGTACACGACAAGAATCGCGTCGGCTTTTACATTTCGCCGGGCAAACACGGACGCATTCACCGCGAAAAATATTTCGCCAAAGGCGAGCCGTGCCCGCTGGCGATTGCGATCGGTCTCAATCCGCTGCTCTTTCTGTCGGCTTGCACCGAAGTGCCGCAGAACGTGAGCGAGTACGCCTGGGCGGGCGGCATTCGCGGCGAACCGATGCGCGTGGTCGAAGGGCGTGTGACCGGCTTGCCGATTCCCGCCGACGCGGAGATCGTCCTGGAAGGTTACGCGTACCCGAACGAAAAATTGATCGAGGGTCCATTCGGCGAGTGGACCGGCTATTACGCGAGCGCGAGCCGCGAAGAGCCGGTGATGCAGGTCAAGGCGATCTACCATCGCAACAATCCGATCATCGTTGGCTCGCCGCCGAACCGACCGCCGGACGAGCAGTCGTACTATCGCGCGTTTATGCGCTCCGCGCTCGTGTGGGAAGACATCGAAAAAGCGGGCGTGCCGGATGTGACCGGCGTGTGGTGCCACGAAGCCGGCGGCAGCCGCCTGTTCGTCGCGGTCTCGATCAAGCAGCGCTACTTTGGACATTCGCGGCAGGCGATGCATGTCGCGGCGATGTGCCACGCCGGCGCGTACCTCGGTCGCTACGTCGTGGTCGTGGACGACGACATCGACGTGACCGATCTGGAGCAAGTCGTCTGGGCGATGTGCACACGCTCCGACCCGGAGCGCTCGATCGATTTCATCAAGCGCGCGTGGAGCGGTCCGCTCGATTCCGCGATCAAGCCCGGCGAAAAGGGTTACAACTCGCGCGCGCTGATCGACGCGACGCGTCCGTGGGAATGGCGCGAGCAATTTCCTGCCGTGAGCGCGCCCAGCCCCGAAGTGGCGAAGAAGGCGCGTGATAAGTGGGGCTGGTTGACGAATGGAACGTAGTTGGATTAGCCACCGAACCACACAGAAACACACAGAAGAAAAATATTCTGTGTGATTCTGCGTGATTCCATGGCAAAAAAGACTGAAGGAGTCACGATGTCAGAAGAACCGGGAGATGCCAAGTTTGAACGTTGGCAGAAACGCCGTGTCTTTGTCCGCGAACTGGCGGGCAAGTACAGCGAGGTGTATCGCCAATTGTTGGAACAGCCGCGCGTCTACAAGAGCAAGGCGATTCCGTTCCGCGAAGGACCGGCGCGATTCAGCAAAGCCATCATCAATCCGCAAAACGCCGCAGTGGCGCAGTCCATCGAGACGCACATCGACGTGATCGCGCCGGGCTATTACGGACAGAAACATGGTCACATGAACAGCGCGGTCTTTTTCATCCTGAATGGCAAGGGCTACGACGTTCACGACGGCGTCCGCTACGATTGGGAAGCCGGCGACGCGTGCATCGTAGAGAATGCCTGCGTGCACCAGCACTTTAACGCCGATCCGAAGCACGAGGCGCGCGTGCTGGTGATGAAAGCCAAGCCGCTCTTTCTCTTCTTCCACCTGATCTTTCAAAAGAACGTCGCGTACCCGCCCTCCGAACCGCTGCCCGGCTGGGAGAATTTCAAACCCGAGGAGTAATCAGACGATGAGTTACGGAGAAGCCAAACGGTCTGGAAGCGGCAACGCGCAAGCCGGCTTTTACCAAGCCGCGCTGCGCGAGTCCGCCGAGTTTCGGAAAGAATACAAAAAACGCAAAGGCGTGATCAAAGCGGAAGAGATGCCGTGGGAAGACTCACCGCAGGGTCGCCTCAAGCATGTGATCAACGCGAAGATGGACACGCGTGAGTGTGCGCTGGATATTTACCAGCAATTCTTGTCGCCCGGCAGTCGCTCCGGCAAGCATCGTCACATCGCCGAGGAAGTGTTCTTTGTGCTGGAGGGCAAGGGCTACGACCTGCACTGGGACGTCAAGTTCGATTGCACCGATCAGTACGATTGGGACTGGGAGCCGACGCCCAAGCGTTTCGATTGGGAAGAAGGCGATTTCGTTTACATCCCGCCGTTCACGATGCACCAACATTTTAACGCCGACCCGAATAAACAGGCGCGCTTTGTCACCGCGACGAATCGGATCCTCAAGGCGATGGGATACGATTGGATCGAACAAGTTGAGAACGCGCCAGAGTACCGGGGCAACAAGTAATTTGGCAATGTCAGATTAGCCACAGAATTACACGGAATCACACAGAAGGATAAAAAATTCTGTGTGCTTCTGTGGCAAAGGGTTCATTGGGAATTGCCGTGACCCCATCCCACGTAGGGGCAACCCTCGTGGTTGCCCTGAGGGCGGGCACAAGACCTGTCCCCTACATCATAGCGATTCCCAAAGAGCCTGGCAAAGTAGCTATCCGCGAAAGAGTCAATGCCGTGTTGATCCTATCAAATGAAGAGATCGACCAATTGCTCACGATGCCCGAGTGCCTTGCCGCGCTGGAGGAAATGTACCGCGACCTCGCCGATGGTCAGACGCTGACGATGCCGCGCGTCGACAACCTGGTGCCGTGCGGCTACGACGGCGGCTATTACGCGTTCAAGCAAATGGGAGGCATCTGGCTGCGCCGCCGCGTGATGGCGCTCCGCATCAACTCAGACGTCATCACCCATCCACTGGTCGATGGCAAACCGCGGCGCGTCAAAGTGCCGCTCGCCGGCGGACGCTGGGTCGGCTTGGTCGAGCTATTCAGCACGGAGACCGGCGAATTGCTCGGCATCTTTCCCGACGGCGTGATTCAGCGGATGCGCGTGGGTGCGGCGAACGGACTGGGAACGCAGTACATGGCGCGGCAGGACGCGCGGCGCGTCGGGCTGATCGGCAGCGGCTGGCAAGCCGGCAGCCAGGTGCTCGCACTCCTCGCCGTGCGACAAATCGAAGAGATCAAGGTGTACAGTCTGCGCCCAGCCAGCCGCGCAGCGTTCGCGCAGGAGATGCGCGAACGCACCGGCGCGAATATCCGCGCGGTCGACAACATCGAAGAATGCGTGCGCGATGTGGACATTCTCCAGTGCGCCACTTCGTCGATGGTGCCGGTCGTGCGTCCGGAATGGCTGCGCGAAGGGATGCACTTGGGCTGCATCAAGACGCAAGAAGTGAACGACGCGGTTCTGGATCGCTGCGAGCGGATCGCGGTGCACAACAAGATGCAGATCAAGGAAGAGCAACACGTTCTGCCCGGCACGCCAAACGTGCCCGATGAACATTTGCAGGGATGGTGGACGAAGAGCGATCGTTCGACCTCGCTCGTCCAACTGACCGACCTGATTTCGGGACGCGCGCCGGGTCGCCGCGACGACAAGGAAATCACGTGCTTTGTCAACAACGTGGGGTTGGGATTGCAGTTTGCGGCTTTGGGAACGGTGCTTTTGGAAAAGGCAAAACGCCTCGGTTTGGGGCATGAATTGCCCGGTGACTGGTTCAGCGAGACAGTTCACCCGTGATCGTCTGACCACGGGTGGGGGAAAATAGAAAGGGAGCAGGCGCATGAGCCAACGATTGATTTTGATCGTCATCGCCTTGGTCGCTGTGATCGTTCTAAGCAGCTGCGCGCCCGCAGCAACGCCTGCGCAGGTGGTGCAGACCGTCGTCGTGCCGCAAACGGTGATTGTTCCCGCCACACCCGCGCCGTCATCCGCATCGAGCGTCACCGTTCCGACGATTCCCGCGCCGATCGCGGTCACGCTCGACGCCAAGACCACCGCGTTTCTCGTTCTCGATATCACGTCGGTCATCTGCACGCCGCGTAAATCGTGCGTCGCGTCGCTGCCGGCGATCGCAGCGCTGCTGAAAAAAGCGCGCGACGCGAACGTGATGGTGGTCTATTCGGACACGCCGACGGCTGGCTCGACGATTCTTTCGGAGGTTGCGCCGCAGCCGGGCGATCCGAAAGTGACCGGGCGCGCGGACAAATTCTTCGGCACGAATCTCGACGACTTGCTCAAAGCGAAAGGCATCAAGACGGTGGTCGTCGTCGGCTGTGCGTCGAACGGCGCAGTGCTCTACACGACGTTCGGCGCGAACCTGCGCGGCTACACGGCAGTCGTCGCGGAAGATGGCATGTCCACCGATGATGCGTTCGCGCAGTTTCTCACGCAGTACCAATTGCTGAACGAGCCGGGATTTGCAAACGCGACGAACGCGCCGCCGCAGCCCGGCAAAGTCGCGGTGACGCTGAGTAAAACCGATCTCGTCACATTCAAATGAGCGCGGAGGTGGAGGCGAGCATGACTACCGATGCAAGAACGACATTGGTGATGGCTCATCTCCGCGTGGGCTGAATCCGAACTCTTGATCGATAAAGGAAAATCACGATGACTCTGACGTACACCGATTTGCGCGAATGGCTCGCGCGCGTTGAAGAAATCGGCGAGCTGAAACAGGTACGCGGCGCGCCGCTCGATCCCGACGTGGGGCAGATCGCCGAGATGCTGCATCACACCGACGAATCGCCGGCGGTGCTGCTCGACGAGTTTGCCGGCTATCCCAAGGGCTATCGCATTCTGTTGAACGCGAACGGCAATCGCCGGCGGCTCGCGCTCACGCTCGGCTTGCCGCTCGACATCGGCAAGATGGAGCTGATGAATGCGTGGGAAAAGCGCATCGCCGATCTCAAACCGCTGCCGGTGCAGTACGTGGAGCGCGGACCGATTCTCGAAAACGTCCACGAAGGCGACGCTGTGAACGTGCTCAAATTCCCGACGCCCAAGTGGCACGAGCAGGACGGCGGTCGCTACATCGGCACCGGCTCGCCGAACATTACGCGCGACCCAGACACCGGCTGGGTCAACCTCGGTGTTTATCGCTCGATGATTCACGACGCGAAACGTATCGGCTCATACATTTCGCCCGGCAAGCACGGGCGCATCCACCGCGACAAGTATTTCGCGCGCGGCGAACCCTGCCCGGTCGCGCTCGTCGCCGGCGGCGACTTGCTGCTGTTCATCGCCGCGTCGGTCGAGATCGAAAACGATTTGAGCGAGTACGAGTGGGCGGGCGCAATGCGCGGACGACCGTACGAGGTTATCCGCGAGAAATACACTGGGCTGCCAATTCCCGCCGACGCGGAGATCGTGCTCGCCGGATTCATTCATCCAACCGAGCGATTACCGGAAGGACCTTTCGGCGAATGGACCGGTTATTACGCATCGTCGCAGCGCCCCGAACCGTTCGTCGAGGTGAAAGCGATCTACCACCGCAACGATCCGATCCTGCTCGGCGTGCCGCCGAACAAGCCGCCGTACGAACCACACCGTTTTCGCGCGTACCTGCGCTCCGCGCTCTTGAAGCGGACGCTCGAACAAGCCGGCGTGCCGGACGTGACCGGCGTGTGGTGTCACGAAGTGGGCGGCTGCCGCCTGCTGACGGCGGTCAGCATCAAGCAGCGTTATCCCGGTCACGCGAAGCAGGCATTGCTGATCGCTACCGGCGCGCGCGCCACCGGTTACTTGGGTCGTGTTACCGTCGTCGTGGACGAAGACATCGACGTGACGGATTTGAGCGATGTGACGTGGGCGATTCTGACGCGCAGTGATCCAGCGACGCAGATGGACATTATTCATCGCGCGTGGAGCGGTCCGCTCGATCCGATCATTCGTCCCGGACAGAAAGGATTGAACTCGCGCTTGTTGATCGATGCGTGCCGACCCTGGGAATGGAAAGACGAATTTCCGCCGGCGATCGGACCGAGCGTCGAGGTCAAGCGCGCGACGCGCGAAAAATGGGGACATCTTTTGAAATGACCGAGGTCACCTTTAGATGAATGGCAAGTTGGAAGCGACCAATGTGTGTGTCGAGTACCTGATCGCGCGGACGGGCGAACGGTTTCGCGCGCTGGAGGACGTGTGCCTGACGGTGAACGAAGGCGAGTTCGTCTCGTTCCTCGGTCCCTCCGGCTGCGGCAAGACGACGTTCCTGCACGCGATCGACGGCTTGGTGCCGGTCACGCGCGGCGAAATTCGGATCGACGACCGCGCGATCACAAAACCGGGCAAAGACCGCGCGATGGTGTTTCAATCGCCCGCGCTGCTGCCGTGGCGCACGGTGATGGGCAATGTGATGTACGGTCTGGAGATACAGGGCGCGGGCGGGCAAGCCGGGAAACAGCGCGTGACCAACTTGATCAAACTCGTCGGACTCGAGGGCTTTGAGCATCGTTTTCCTAACGAACTGTCCGGCGGGATGCAGCAGCGCGCCAATCTGGCGCGTGCACTCGCGACCGATCCGGAAATCCTGCTGCTCGACGAGCCATTCGCCAATCTCGACGCGCAGACGCGCGAGTTTATGCAGGCGGAACTGCTGCGCATCTGGGCGACGACGCACAAGACCGCGATCTTTGTCACGCACAATATCACCGAAGCGATCTATCTGTCCGATCGCGTCGTCGTGTTCAGCGCGCGTCCCGGACACATCAAGAAGATCGTGACGATTGACCTGCCGCGTCCGCGCCCGCTGAAACTAAAGCGTCAGGTCGAGTTCCTCAAGTACGAGGAAGACATTTGGGAAATGCTGCAAGAAGAAGTCGCAAAGATGGGAATGCGCGCGCAAGAAACTTAGCCATTGGAGGGAGAAGGGATGTCGCCTCATCTCAGCGCAGCGCCGATCGCACAGGATACCTTGCCGCGCGTCGAAAAACAAGAGTCGTTTTTCACGCGTTTTATCTCGACGCGCAAGCACATTCTGATCAACCTCACGTCGGTGCTCGTCTTTTTTCTGATCTGGGAGTACATCGGCACGAGCGGCTTGATCAATCCGCTCTTCATCAGCTCGCCGTCGGCGATTGTGCAGTCCGCCGCTCAATGGGTTCAAGAAGGAAGCATCTGGAACGATCTGTACGTCAGCGGCACTGAGTTCGTCGTCGGCTTTGCGCTCGCCATCATCGTCGGCATTCCGTTTGGCATTCTCTTGGGCTGGTACCGCACCTTCAACTATATCTTCGAGCCGTTCGTGTTCGGGCTGAACGCGACGCCGCGCGTCGCGCTGGTGCCGCTGCTCATCATCTGGTTCGGTATTGGCTTGTGGTCCAAAGTGGCGATCGTGTTTCTCGGCGCGTTCTTTCCGCTGGTGCTCAACGCCTACGCCGGTGTACGCACGGTGGACGATCTGTTGTTGCGCGCGGCGCGCTCGTTCGGCGCGAACGATTGGCAGATTTTTCGCACGATCACGCTACCGAGTTCGGTGCCGTTCGTGCTGGCGGGTTTGCGCGTCGGCTTGGGACACGCGCTCATCGGCATCGTCATCGGCGAACTGGTCGCGGCGACGGCGGGCATCGGCTACGAGATGGCGATTGCCGGCGCGACCTTCCAGACCGCGCGGCTCTTCGTCGGTATTCTTCTGATCACGATTGCTGGGGTATTTTTGACAGGCGTCATCGGCTACATCGAGCGCCGCTTTGACGCGTGGCGTCCACAACGGATGTGAACTGCCGCGCGCGTCAAGCGGGCAAGGAGGTAAGCGCACAGAAGAAATCGTGACTGAATTTCGCGCAACCGATCAACATTAGGAAGAGGAGGAGTAGCATGACTCGCAAGTGGTTCATCCTGGTCGCGGTGGTCGTGGTCGCGTCGCTCGCGGCGTGCGCGCCAGCCGCTGCGCCCACGACAGCACCCACGTCCGCGCCGGCGCAACCCACGGCGACAACGGCTGCCGCCGCGCCAACCGCGGGAGCAATGACGAAAATCACCGTCGCGTACTCGACGCTCAATCCAGACCCCCTGCCGATATGGGTGGCGCAGGATGCCGGCTTTTTCGCAAAGAATGGTCTGGACGTCAATCTTGTTTTTATCAACGGAGGCACGCAGACCGCGCAAGCCGCGGTTGCCGGCGATGTGCAATTCGCCGTGACGGCGCCATCCGCCGCCGTGAACGCGGATGCCGGCGGCGCTGACCTGGTCTTGGTGACCGGATTGGTCAACGTGATCAACTATGACTTGGTAGCGGTGCCGGGCATCAAGACCGCCGCAGATATGAAAGGGAAGAAAGTCGCGTGGAGCGGACCTTCGGGTTCATCGGCGACGGCGCTTCGCATCGCCTTGAAAACGGTCTTCAATCTCAATGTGGATGCCGGCGATGTAACGCCGATCACGATCGGAACAGAACCAGAGCGCGAACAAGCTATGGTGGCAAAGCAGATCGACGCGACCGTCATCAACCCGGATCTGGCGGAGACCAAAGGCGTGAGCGACGGGTTGGTTGTGCTGGCGCAGATGTGGAAGAGAAATGATATTCCGTACCAGCACACCGGCATTGTGGCAAGCAAAAAATACCTCGCCAATAACCAGGATGCCGCCACGCGGTTTTTCAAAGCCGTCATCCAAGCGATTGGCTACGTCAGAGACCCTGCCAACAAAGCGGCGGTCCTGGCAACGCTCGGCAAATACCTAAAGAGTACCGACCAAGCTTACCTCACGAGTGGTTACACACGGATGAGCCAGACGCTGCTCCAATGCGCGCCGTATGGCACGCTCGATGGCATGAAGACCGTCATCGGTGAATCGAAGACGGCGGTGGCGAAGGGTATCACGGCGGACCAGATGACCGACAACTCGTTCATCAAAGCGCTCGACGACAGTGGGTTTGTCAAAGCGAACTGCAAGTGACAGTGAGACCTGACAGGCGAGACCTTTTCGCTCCGCTCAGGGCAAGCCTGTCAGGTCTAAAACGTTGACGGAAGATTCCCTTGTCCCCCCTGTGGAAAATCTATCTCAGCGTACTGCTCGTCACGACGGCGGAGGGAGGAATGAACATCATCTATCCTCCCTTCTTGCAAAAATCGAATTACCCTATCGTAGAGATCGGCGTACTCGTCGCGCTGTTCGGCGTGCTGCAACTCATCTCGCGGCTGCCGGTGGGCGCGCTGTACGGCGTGGCGCGCGCCAAGCCGCTGTACGTCGCGTCGCTCGCCGTCTACGCGCTCAGCACCGTCGGTTTTGCCTATCCCGGCGGGCGAGCGTACGTCTATCTCTTGACGATGGTGCATGGCTTTGCGTTTGGCGGCGTCGGTACGGTGACGTTGGCGTGGGCAATCGAGTTGAGCCGCGCGCATTCGACGCGCGGCGCGGCGATGGGCTGGTACACTGCCGCGCTCAGCGCCGGCTACAGCATCGGCAATTTCCTCAGCGGCGTGATGGTCGATCACTGGGGCTACGTCGTCGCGTTTCTCGCGCTCGGCGTAACGCCGATCATTTCGGTTTTATTGACGATGACGCTGCCCGCGCCGGCGCGGAGCGCAAGCCCGGTGCGCGCCAAGCCCGATTGGCGAACGCGTCTAGCGCAAATGCGCCGCGCCGTCACACCGAACCTCGCGCTGGCGACGCTCATCGCGTTTTACATCAACTTTCTCGACGATGGCTTCTTTGCGTTCTTTCCGCTGTTTGGAATCAGCATCGGCTTGGGACTGACCTTCGTCGGACTGTTAAAAAGCATCCGCTCCATGGTAGCAACCGGCTTGCGTCCAATGTCCGGTACCATCTTTCGTTACATCCCTTTTGAAACGCTCAACAACGTTCTGATCATCGCGTGGGCGGTCGTTGTGTTTCTCGTGCCGATCTTTCACACGCCGTGGGCGCTCTTGCTCATCTTCCTTGTGATTGGCGTCAGCCGCGGCTTGACGCGCGTGACGAGCGCGACGATGATTGCGGAGGAAAAAGCCGCCGATACGAGCGGCGTTGGCTTGGCGTCCGGGCTGTACAACGCGGGGCTGGACGTGGGCGCGTTCGCCGGACCGATGATTGGCGGAGTGATCGCCGGGGCGACGAGCATTCCGACGATGTTCAGCATTATTCCTGTCGCGCTTCTGGCGTTCTATTTCGCGGCGGCGTTTTGGGTCGGACGCGTCAAGGCGCAGACGCCGTCAAAATCGGCGGCGTGAAATGACGGCGATTCTTGGGATCGTGCGCGCGGGACAGGGACAGGCGCGCGAGTTCATGCAGCTCGATTGGGTGCGGCGGCAGTTTCGTGATAAACTAGGGTTCGATCCGTACCCCGGCACGCTCAATCTGCAAATCGACGACCGCGCGGCGCTGGCGCGTTGGCACATGCAGCCGGGTATTTCGATTGAGCCGTCGCCGGGATACTGCGCGGCAAAATGCCATCGCGTGAGAATCGATGCGAAGGTCGACGCGGTCTGGATCGTTCCGCAAGTGCCGGGGTATCGAGAGGATGTGATCGAATTGATCGCGGCGGCGTCGCTGCGCGAGTCGCTCCATTTGCACGATGGCGACAGCGTTTGGATTCAACGGGTAGAAGGAGAAGAATGAGAATCGTCGTAGGCATCTCTGGCTCGACCGGCGCGATCTATGGCATCCGATTGTTGCAGGTGCTAGGGAAACGCGCGGACATCGAAACGCATCTCGTCCTGTCGAATCCCGCCAAGCAGACGATTGTGCTGGAGACGGAATATACGGTCGAGCAGGTCGAAGGATTGGCGAGCAAGGTGTATCGCATCAACGACATTGCCGCGTCGCTGGCGAGCGGATCGTTCAAGACAGACGGGATGGTGGTCATCCCGTGTTCGATGAAAACGCTGTCCGCGATCGCGAATTCGTACGACGACAATCTGCTCGTGCGCGCCGCCGATGTGACGCTGAAAGAGCGGCGGCGTTTGGTGCTGGTCGCGCGCGAGACGCCGCTGCATCTGGGGCATTTGCGGCAGATGGCTCAAGTTGTCGAGATGGGCGCGATCCTAGCGCCGCCGATGCCGGCGTTCTATCACAAGCCCGCGACGATTGACGATATTGTGAATCAAACGGTCGGACGTGTGCTCGACCTGTTGGGGATTGAAGACGATGAGCTGTTCACGCGCTGGACGGGTCCGCAACGCGCGCCGCGCGATTGACGCGCGCGGTAAGCGTCGGCTTGATGTTCGAATGGATTTTAGAATCGAAAGATCGCTGGCTGCCCATCAAGCAACCAGCGATCTCATTTTAGGATTCCGTCGCGAGCACTGGTGAATCAAGTCACGATGCCCCGTTGACACGCGCGTGGCTGTGTGATATAAGGAAGCAACAGTTAGCGAACAACGCGTCAACATATTTTAATCGGTGAGGATTGCCAAAACATTCTCTGATGAAATTTTTATTATTTTCTCACGCCTGGCGTATTTTTGGCGAGAGACCGGCTCTCTTCTCTGTGTACTAGTCGAGGAAATTAGTTTGGTCTCTGCTCGTTCGGTGTGAGTGGAAAAGCAAAAGGTCAAAAGGCGTCATTTCCCATCCGCTGCAGTCGCTGGAAACGTTTGCGCGGAAGAGATGACGGGCGGCTACCGACAACCTGGCGCGCAGTTGCGCGCGAGCGGGTATGTCCCTCTTGACCTCGTCGTTATTATACGGCATCCTACAAATTTGTGTTTAAGACGACGTTAAATCGACGTTAAGGAAAACTTAATTCCCAAGCCCCATTTCACGCTGAAAAAGGCCTGATTCCTGCTCTTTTCCATTCTGGTTGCCAGAGCAACAAATATTTTTCGGCACACTGATGACGGTGTGTCAGCCCCTAGGGAAAAACTGCGGTGACGATGAGTCACCCCGTGCTCGCCAGGGGCTATCTGATGACGGATGCGATGATCTCTAGTCGGTTGGGTATTTTCCAACGCTGGACGCTGAGACTAGAGGGAGCAACTTGCGTAACCGGCCGTTGTTATATCGCGGCTGGTTTTTTATTTTTCCTTGGCTTGACGTTTTTAGTCTTGTGAGCCGTCAAACGGATCTGTTCGGCAGATCGATTGAGCGTCGCGCGACAAAATCATACCCCATAAGGTGGTCAGATCATGCTAGGTCCAAGTGAGACGACATACGTCGGCGAGATTGCCCCGCACGGCGGTACGTTGGTTGATCGACAGCTATATGGCGCGGAACGCGCTGCCGCGATCGAGCGCGCGGCAGGCGCGCCCAACATCACACTGAACGCTGTGAACATCTCCGATCTTGAATTGCTTGCCGTGGGCACGTTTTCCCCGCTCACCGGCTTTATGGGCAAACGCGATTACGATTCCGTCGTCGAATCGATGCGGCTTGCCAACGGTTTGCCGTGGAGCATTCCGATCACGCTCCCGGTCACGCGCGCGGTCGCCGATGCGCTGCGCGTCGGCGAAGAACTCGCGCTGACCGAACCCGACGGACATCTGCTCGCCGTGATGACGCTGGCAGAAAAATTCGAGTACGACAAGGCGCGCGAGGCGCAGAACGTGTATCGCACGACGGAAGACAAGCACCCCGGCGTCGCGCGGCTGTACCAGCAAGGCGACGTCTACCTCGCTGGCGACGTTTGGGTGGTCGATCTTCCGAGCCACCGCGAGTTTCCCGAGTTCCGCCATACCCCGCTCGAAACTCGCAAAATGTTTTCCTCGCGCGGCTGGAAGCGCATCGTCGCGTTCCAGACGCGCAACCCCATTCACCGCGCGCATGAATACATTCAAAAGACCGCGCTCGAGATTTGCGATGGGCTGTTGCTCCATCCGCTGGTCGGCGAGACGAAAGCGGACGACATTCCCGCCGATGTGCGAATGCAAGCGTACCAAGAATTGCTCCGCGATTACTATCCGCCCGACCGCGTGATTCTGGGCGTGTTTCCGGCGGCGATGCGGTACGCCGGACCGCGCGAAGCGATCTTCCATTCGATTTGTCGCAAGAATTACGGCTGCACGCACATCATCATCGGACGCGACCACGCCGGCGTTGGCAAATACTACGGCACGTACGACGCGCAAAAAATCTTCGACGAGTTCAAGCCGGAAGAAATCGGCATCACGCCGCTGTTCTTCGAGCACACGTTTTACTGCAAAAAGTGCGGTCAGATCGTCTCGTCCAAGACCTGCCCGCACGGCGAAGAAGACCATTTGATCTTGAGCGGGACGCAGGTGCGCGAGATGCTGCAGCGCGGCGAGATGCTGCCGCCGGAATTCACGCGTCCCGAAGTCGCCAAAGTGTTGATCGACGGAATGAGTCAGAAGAGGGCAGAAAACGAAATGCAGAAAACATCCGCGCCACAACCAATCTTACACCGCGGCACGCCGCCATCGAAAAAACGAATTCTGGTCTTGGGGCTGGATTCCGGCGAGCCGTCGCTGATCTTCGACCAGTTCGGCGCAGAAATGCCGAATATGAAACGCCTCCGCACCGAGGGCGCGTGGGGCAAATTGGAAAGCGTGATTCCGCCGATCACCGTTCCGGCGTGGGCGTGCTCGATGACGTCGAAAGACCCAGGGCAGCTGGGCATCTACGGCTTTCGCAACCGCGCCGATCACTCGTACGAGAATATGACGATTGCGAACGGTCGCTCGGTCGAGGAACTGCAAGTGTGGGACTATCTGGGACAAGCTGGCAAGCAGTCCATTCTGGTCGGCGTACCGCCGTCGTACCCGCCCAAGCCGGTCGTCGGCATTCGCGTCGGCTGCTTCCTCACGCCGAGCACGCAATCGAAATACACGTATCCCGAAAACGTGCGCGAGGAGATCGCCCAAGTCGCGCCGAACTACATGGTCGATGTGCCGAACTTTCGCACCGACGACAAGCAGTGGCTCCTCGGCAAGATCTATGAGATGACCGAAGAACGATTCAAGGTCATTCGCCACTTTATGAAAGTCAAGCCGTGGGATTTTATGATGGCGGTCGAAATCGGCGTGGATCGATTGCATCACGGCTTTTGGAAATACCACGACGTGAACCACGCCAAGCACGAGCCGGGTAACTCGCTCGTCAATTCGATCCACGATTATTACGTCTGGCTCGATAAGCAAATCGGCAGCGTGCTGGAATTGATCGACGACGATACCAGCGTCATCATGATGAGCGATCACGGCGCCAAGCGAATGGACGGCGGCATCACGCTGAACGAGTGGCTCATCAACGAAGGGTATCTGGTGCTGGAGGAAAAGCCGCAAGGCGTCGTGCCGCTTGAAAAAGTCAAAGTGAATTGGGCGCGCACGCGGGCGTGGGGCAGCGGCGGCTATTACGGGCGCGTCTTCCTAAACGTGAAAGGACGCGAGCCGAACGGCGTCATCGAGCCGAGCGATTTCGAGACGGTGCGCGACGAGTTGACCGAAAAGCTGATGAAGATTCCCGACGACAAGGGGCGTCCGATTCCCACGCGCGTGTACAAGCCGCAGCGCATCTACAACGACGCGAAGAACGTGCCGCCCGATCTGATCGTCATCTTTGGCGATTTGTACTGGCGCGCGGTCGGCTCGATTGGCTTGAACACGCTGCACACGTTCGAGAACGACACGGGACCGGACGACGCGAACCACGCGCAGCACGGCATCTTTGTCTACTACGATCCAAAGCGCAACCTGGGCGGGCGCGAACTGACTGGCTTGCGCCTGACGGACTTGGGACCGACGGTGCTGAGTGAAATGGGCTTGGCAATCCCCGGCGACATGATCGGACAGGTAATTAACGTGAACGGTCACAGCCACTGACAAGCGTAATATCAAACACAAATTGCAAGCGAAGGAGCCGCATTGGAGCCGCAAGGTTTTACTCTCTGGTTCACCGGGCTTTCCGGTTCAGGCAAGACGACCGCGTCGCGCCTCGTCGAAAAAGAATTGCGCGCGCGGGGATACAAGGTCGAAATGCTCGATGGCGATGTGGTGCGCGAGAATTTGTCGAAAGGGCTGGGATTCAGCAAGGAAGACCGCGATACCAACATCCGCCGCATCGGATTCGTGTGCGAACTCTTGACGCGCAACGACGTGGTCGCGATAACAGCGGCGATCTCGCCGTACCGCGCGGTGCGCGACGAGAACCGCGCGCGCATCGGACGATTCGTCGAGGTGTATGCCAAGTGCCCGATCGCGGTGCTGGCGGAACGCGATGTGAAGGGGCTGTACAAAAAAGCGCTGGCGGGCGAAATCAAGAATTTTACCGGCATCGACGATCCGTACGAAGAGCCGCTGAATCCCGAAGTCGTGATCGAGAGCGATAAGGAAACGCCGGAGCAGAGCGTAGCAAAGATCGTCGCCAAGTTAGAAGCGATGGGATACCTCGCGCGCTCCAACGGACATCAGGCAAAATCATGATGCCAGAAACGGTGGCTGCGGGAGGCGCAATGCCGAGTGAACTGGACGCAAGCGTTGGCGTTTTGTGTTACAACGGGCGTCGTTTTTTGGACGATTGCCTGAAATCTTTACTCGACCAAGATTTTCCGGGGCGCTACGAAGTCTTTGTTCTCGACAACGCCTCGACCGATGGTTCCGGCGATTACGTCCGCGAGCACTATCCGCAAGTGCGGGTCGTGCGCGTCGATCCGCCCAACATCGGTTTTACCGGCGCGGTGAATCGCGTCGTCGCGGAAAGCCGGTCTCGCTACGCGTGCGCGGTGAACGTGGACACGGTGTTTCATCGCCGCTGGTTGGCAGAGATGTTGCGGGCGATGGAGGACAATCCACGCGCGAAGATGGCGCACAGCAACGCCATCTTTCCCTGGTGGCACGAATTTGCTGCACAGGAGCGAGACAAACTCGTCGAGCAGGCATACGTATGCGACGTGACCAGTTTCGGCATTCATGATTATCGCGTTGTCCCGGTAACGCCGAACATGCAGCCCATCCCCACGCTGGGCGGCAATGGCGCCGCGCTGATGTTCGATCGGACCATCGTGGATGAGCTGGGATATATTATGGATACCGATTTCTACTGCTACGCCGAAGACCTGGATTGCGCGTTGCGGATCAACGCCTTGGGCTATCAGGTCCTCTTTGTGCCCAAGGCGGTGGTGTACCATAACTCCGCCTGGCAGGTCAAGTTCGACCGGCGGTCGCTGAGCAAAGCGATCTTGTCGACGCGGAATACGTTCCTGACCTTTTACAAGTTGAGTTACTGGCACGAATACGTTGCCTTGCTGCCATTTCTGGTCATCGGGAATTTCCAGAAAGCGCAGCAGCACGTGTTCTCGCCGTGGTTCAAGTGGTTGGCGTTGCTCGCGGCAGTCCCGCAAACTTTTCTGGCGTTCGTCGCCGCGCTCGGTAAGTTTCATCTATTCCGCGACAAGCGGCGGCAAATTCTGAGCCATCGAGTTGGAGACCGGTGGTGGTTGGCGCGTGAAATGCTGCGCCGCGACTGGCACCCCGATCCGGATGTCTGGTTTGAGTATAAAACGACGGAGCGCCAGTACGCTGCCAGCTCTGGACAGCCGGGGTGAATACCAAGACGATGCTGCAAGCTCCCGCAACGACGGCGCGTCTGCCTCTCGCGCTGCGCGCGTTCCAGTCGCGCAATTACTCTTTGTATTGGTTCGGCTTGGTCTTGTCTCAGACCGGCACTTGGATGCAAAAAGTTGCGGAAGCGTGGTTGGTCTATCGTCTGACCAATTCCGCCTTCATCCTGGGCGTCGTCACCTTTATCAGTATGGCGCCGCTGGTGCCCGTATCGCTCTTGGGCGGGGTCTTGGCAGACCGGATGTCGCGGCGGAAACTCCTACTCATCTCGAATGTGGGTCAACTTTTTCCGCCGCTCGTTCTGGCGGTGTTGACGTGGACGGGCTATGTCCAAGTTTGGCACATCGTGATCGCGGATTTGTTCCTGGGCGCGTTCGCGGCAATCGACCAGCCGGCGCGGCAGGCGATCATCGCCGATGTGGTTCCGACGGATGATCTGGACAGCGCCATTAGTTTGAGCGCGTCCGGGTTGAACGCCACGCGTATGGTGGGTCCCGCGATTGCCGGCATCCTGGTGGCTTTGTTCGGTGAGGCGTTTTGCTTCGCGCTCAATGGATTTAGTTTTCTGGCGGTGGTCGCCGTTTTGCTCTTGATGCGCGTGGCGGAAAAGAAAAGCAAGCTCAACGAATCGGCGCGTACCAGTCTCGTCAATGGTTTCAAGTATCTCGCCGCCGATACGCGTATGATCTATCCAATCAGTTTGGTGGTGATCGTCAGTCTGTTCATCATCCCGTATCAAACCGTACTGCCGGTCTTCGCGCGCGATATTCTACAGGTGGGTGCGGGCGGCTTGGGTTTTCTGAACATGGCGGCTGGCTTGGGCGCCGTCCTGGGCGCGTTGGGGGTCGCCTCGTTGCGCCCGGGCAAACAGCGCGCGTACTTGTTCGCGATCATCGTTGGGCTGGCAGTGGTCGTGGCTCTATTCGCCGTGTCGAGTTCTTTTGCCGTGGCATTTATCACCCTCATCGCCACGGGCGCGGGCGTCGTCGCGATCAAAGCGATCTCGTTCACGCTCGTCCAGCAACAGCTGCCAGACGAGTTCCGTGGGCGCGTCATGGCATTCGTCACGATGTTGAGCGGCGGCACGCCGGCGGTAGGCGGGCTGATGATCGGATTTGCCGCGTCGCGTTGGAGCGCGCCCGTCGCGCTGGGCGCAGGCGCGATAGCGTTTCTCCTAGTTTGTCTGCTCCTTTCCATGCAACGAGTGAGTCGGAGCGTTCATGAGTAGAATAGAAAAGTGGCAAGCCGGGTTGCGATGGACCAATCGGCGCAAACGCGCGTTAGGTCTCGTACTGGCAGCGCCGCTGATCCTAATTGTGCTGACTGCCTGCCAGCTCATATCTCAAATTGTTCCGACGCCGTCACCGACGGAAACGCCGGGCGCGCCGGCATCGACACAAGCCGCTCCGACGCTGCCTTCCGCTCTCAAGACTGCCACGCCAACGGCAGCGCCGTCGGCGGGTCAGCCCACGCCGCCGGGACCGATCACCAACCTGAACCAAGGTCTGGTCTTTGGCGCTCAGATCAATGCCGATGAGTTTGGCGGAGACACGTGCTCGTTCGCCCAGCAGCTGGGAGTCAAGGCGAATACGATCTGGCTTTCCTGGCAGGAAGTCGAGCCGAAAAAAGGTACCTTCCGCTGGGACTTGATTGACGGTCGGGTTCAATCGAATATCAACTGCGCCATTACAGACCTTGGGATTCATTTTGAATTTCGCAGCAGTTGGGCGACTCAGCCCGCACCAACCGGCAAGAAAGGGCAGACCACCATTTCGATGCCGCCGAAGAATTTGGACGATGCTTACAACGTGCTCTTTCAATTGGCGAGTCACCTGAAGGGGAAGGTGCACCGCTATGCGATTGAGAACGAAGCGGAAGGTCAGATCCATTGGGCTGCTCCGCCGGAGACTTACTTTGCCGTGCTGCCCACGGCTTACAAAGCGATCAAGGCAGCCGACCCGACTGCCATCGTCGAAGATAGCGGCACGGGCAGCAGCGCGTACGGCGTTGCCATTGCCAGCCAGATGGTGCAGGCCGGACAGGGGAATGCGGCAATCCCGTTCGTAAACGATTACTATTCCCGCAAGTACGTGGCGGGCAAGCCGCCGAACGTGACCAACGCGGCAACGCTCCAAACCTTTCTGAACGATCCTCAGGTGGAGAACCTGACGCGTTACCAGACGTGGTTTCCGCTGCTGTATGCCAACAGCGCGAACTATGATGTGAGCCAGATTCACTTTTACGCGCCCTGGGACCAATTCACGGCGGTCACGAATTTTGTGAAAAGTCAATTGAATGCCCATGGCGCGGAACGTCCCATCGAAGTCTGGGAACTTGGATACGGCTGGACCGATCGAAGTACCTACAATCCCACAGCGCACGCTCAAGACACGGTGAAACTTCTCAGCAGCGCCGCCGGCGCGGGTGCATCCAGGGTGATTTACTGGAAGCTCATAGACGACGCGACGAAAAAAGGTCAAGGCAAGGTCGCCAGCACCGATGTTGGCTTGATTCAAAACGATCAACTCAGTCCCGCCGCTGTGGCGTACCGGCTGACGGTGCAGAAACTCGCCGGCAGCACCAGCGCGCAGCGAATCGATCTTGGGAATCCGGCGGTTTGGGCGTATCGATTTACAAAAAACGGAAATGCTACCGATGTGATTTGGAGCATTGCGCCGGCGACGGTGAGCGTATCGATGGGCGCGCCCAAGGTGTTGGTCACGGATATTACCGGCAAGACGTTGACGGCTGACGCGAACGCTATCGCGGTGGGGGTCAGTCCGATTTTCGTTCAAGCCGCGCCGTAGAGCGATAAGATCGGAAAAGGAGGTGATTCGATCAGCCGATTTTCCATCAAGTTCACTGGTGACTGCATTTTGATTGTATTGGCATGACTGCCGCGCACTCGGCGGAAAGCATACACTTGATGAGCGCCACGCTCGATGAGGAGAGTGAGGTTGCCCAGGAGGAGGGCTATCCATGATCAGCGAGGCTCAGATTCCAGTTAGAGTTTTACCAGACGTTATGCAGCTCAGCGAGATCGAACTCACGCGCGCCAAAGAACTCGAGCTGCTTCAGACTGCCGGTCAAGTGACGGTTACCATCGTCGTCCCGGCGCGTAACGAATTCCAAAACTTGTCCAGATTATTACCCCAGCTCAAGCGATTTGGGTACGATATTCTGGTCGTGGATGGGAACTCGACCGACGGCACGTACGAGCTCGCGCAGCAAGCCGGCGTCCGCGTCATTCGAGATCGCGGCAAAGGCAAGGGCGACGCGCTCCGTCTAGCCATTCAAGAAGCGCGCGGCGATATTGTGATCTTTATCGACGCCGACTGTTCGCATGAGCCAACGCATATCCCGCGTCTGCTCGCGCCGATTCTGGAGGGCAAGGCAGACCACGTGATCGGCTCGCGGATGTTGGGCGGCAGCGAGGAATTGTTCTCGGATTTTACAGAATTGGTTCGCCTGATGGGGCAGCAGCTTATTACGCTGGTAATAAACAACCTCTTTCCGGCAAAATTCCCCCCGCCGAAAAATGGTTTTCGCGCCGCGCGGCGCGAGGCATTGCGCCAACTGAATTTACGAGAGGATTTGACGACGATCGAGCAGGAGATGACCATCAAGAGCCTGCGAAAGGGATTGCGAGTCGTCGAAGTGCCGGCGCATGAATATCGGCGGCACTTTGGGCAATCCAAGATTCAGGTGGAGAAAGTTTGGTTGCGCTACGTTTATTCGTGGCTCCGGTATCTGGCGGCTGACTGAAAGAGGAGTAGGAATTATGCATACCAAAACGTTTCGTTTCGCACTGCTCGTTCTGACAAGCGTGCTGCTTTTGGTTGCGGCAGTTCCAATCCAGCCATTGTTTGCGAACTCAAAGGTCGCGAACGATTTCGAGGAAGCGCCTCTGCCCGTCGCTGTTCCCGGAGCGAATCATCCCGCGCCGGTGGCGAATCGGGGCAATGCCGTGCCGCAACTCGCGGCAACTCCGTACGACGTGTTACAATTTAATTACGATCCGCAGCACAGCGGCAACAACACGTTGGAGTCAACGATCAACATCACCAACGTTGCTACGCTGACGAAGACTTTCAAAATTACTCTTTCCGGCGTTGCCGATGGAACACCGGTCTATTTGAGCGGCGTGACGACTCCAAGCGGCGTCCGAGATTTACTCTTCCTGAATACTACGAATGGTTACATCACCGCTCGGGATGCCCATACAGGGGCGAAGATATGGGTGCATCAATATCCCGCGGGCTCATGCACATTCGATAATGGCGCCACGCCGTGTTTTACTCCCTCGTCTCCGGCGATCGATCCGAATCGCCAGTATGTCTATGCTTATGGCTTGGATGGCTATGTTCACAAGTATCAGGTTGGCGATGGTACCGAGATCACGGGGAATGGTTGGCCCGAGTTATCGACACTCAAGCCAAACATCGACAAGGGTTCAGCGAACCTGGCAATTGCGACAGACAATAATGGGACGACTTTTTTGTATATGACCCATTCGAGCGAGAGCGACTATGGGGATTATCAGGGAATCCTCACGACGATCAATCTGGCAGATGGTTCGCAGCATGTGTTCAATGCGCTTTGCAGCAATCAAGTGGATGTGTATTTTGTAGCATCGCCGGGCACGCCGGATTGTTCGGCGACCAAGGCAGGAATCTGGGAGCGGGCTGGTGTTATCTATGACCCGGCTACTAACAAGATCTACGTAGGTACTGGCGACGGTCCCTTTAATGCAAGCACTTTTTATTGGGGCGACAGCGTCCTCGCGCTCAATCCTGACGGTACTGGCTCGAATGGAATACCGATTGACAGTTACACCTATCCAAACTACAAGACCTTGGGAAACCATGATCCCGGCAGCACCTCCGTCGGAATCTTGCCGACGCCAAGCAACAGCAATGTCCAGCACCTGGGAGTGCAGGGCGGCAAGGACGGCAAGTTGCGATTGCTCAATTTGGATGACCTGAGCGGACAAGGCGGACCGGGACACGTCGGCGGCGAGATTTCGATCATTTCTGTGCCACAAGGCGGCGAGATCTTGACGGCGCCGGCGGTATGGGTGAATCCAAGCGACGGGACCACCTGGGTCTTTTACGCCAACAACTATGGCACTTCTGCCTTGCAGCTGGTGGTGGATGGTACCGGTACGCCGAGTTTGCAAACGATGTGGACAAGCACGACCCACGGTACATCGCCGATTATTGCGAATGGAGTTCTGTTTATCGCAACTGGACATTTGATTCGCGCGCTGAATCCGGTGACAGGGGCTTTGCTCTGGTCCAATACGAACCTCGGTGGAGTTCATTGGGAAAGCCCACTCGTCGCCAACGGTGTGCTCTATATCACAGATCAGGCGAAGCATCTCGTCGCCTTCAAACTGCCGTGATTGTTCGCGCGGCTCCAAGTGATCTTGTGCGTGCGAGTCGCCCCACGGTTTGGGGAGGTCGCGGTGAATTTCAGAATTACCAGAGTTACAATACTCATCGTAGCGCTCGTCGTAGTATTGATGATGATGCCAGCAAATCAAGCCACGCTTGCCAAATCGAGTGACGCTGGCTCTTACGCACTCAATCCACCCGCGCCAGTCAATTACGGTCCGGATGCTGTACCCATCGGCAAGATAAGTCGTGTTGCCGGACCGGATGCAACATCGACAACTCACTATGACTGGCGCCAGTTTGGCTTCGACTCGCAACATAGTGGCAACGATACCCTAGAGACCATGATCAGCGCGAGCAATGTTGTTAGTCTAACCAAGCGATTCAAAGTGACATTGCCGGGAGTCGCCGATGGATCACCTGCCTATTTGAGCCAAGTAACCACGCCTGGCGGGGTGCAGGATCTTCTTTTTCTCTCGACAACTGCCGGTCATATCATGGCGGTTAACGCGCACAATGGGGCGCTGGTCTGGATGCATCAATATCCGGCAGGCTCTTGTACGTTTGGTAATCCACCTGTTCCATGTTTCAGTACATCCGCGCCAGCCGTGGATCCGAATCGACAATATGTTTATGCCTATGGTTTGGATGGCTATATTCACAAGTACCAGGTAGGAGATGGTACTGAGATCATCGGAAATGGCTGGCCCGAACCGACGACCGCGAAGAATTTCGAGAAGGTTTCGACGAGTCTATCGATTGCGACCGCGAAGAACGGGGCGAGTTACTTGTACGTGGGACATTCTGGTAAAGACGATTACGGCGATTATCAAGGACACCTTACGACCATCAATTTGACAAATGGATCCCAACATGTGTTCAACGCGCTGTGCAGCAACCAAGTCGACGTGTATTTCGTGTTAGCGCCGGGTACGCCGGATTGTCCGGCGACCCAATCTGGAATTTGGGCGCGCGCTGGCGCGGTTTATCTTCCGGATAACGACAAGATTTTCGTAACGACGGGGAACGGCAACTTTAGCGCAACGCAATTCGATTGGGGCTACTCTGTGCTGGAGTTGAATCCAGATGGCACAGGTTCGGGAAATGGCTTGCCAGTGGATAGTTACACGTACCCGAATTGGCAGAATCTGGATGATCACGATCCGGGCAGCACGTCAATCGGGATCTTGCCAACACCCAGCAATAGCAATGTGAAACATCTCGCCGTCCAAGGTGGTAAATCGAACACGATGTTGCGGCTCCTCAACCTGGACAATCTCAGCGGTCAAGGCGGACCCGGCTACTTGGGTGGCGAGATTTCAATCTTTCCCTTTCCGCCGGGAGGAGAAATATTGACCGCGCCGGCGGTATGGGTAAATCCAGCCGATGGGACAACCTGGTGCTATTACGCGAATAATTTTGGCATGACTGGTTTTCAACTCACCATCGACTCATCGGGTACGCCGAGTCTGCAAGCCAGGTGGACGCTAACGACTGGAGGTACATCGCCGATTGTGGCGAACAATATTCTCTACGTGGCGACCAAGAAATTGATCCGGGCGCTTGACCCGCTTACCGGCAATCAATTGTGGTCGAGTACGCTCGTCGGAAACATGCACTTGGAGAGTCCGATTGTCGCCAACGGTATGCTCTATATCACCGATCAGGGAAAGCATCTTACAGCCTTCAAACCCCAGTAATGCAAATGGTCAACTTTTGAGCGGCGAATCATGGCAGACAATCCGGACATCACCATCATTGGCGGAGGCATCGTCGGTTTGGCGACGGCGCTCGCGCTAACGCAAAGTCGATCTGATTTGCGACTGACCATTCTCGAAAAAGAAAAACAGGTCGCGGGGCATCAGACGGGGCACAATAGCGGCGTTATCCATTCGGGAATCTACTACAAACCCGGCTCGCTCAAAGCGCGTCTATGCGTCGACGGCGCGCGGCGAATGAAAGAGTTTTGCGAACAGGAGAAGATTCGATACGAACGATGCGGCAAAGTGATCGCGGCGACCGATGCAAGCGAATTGCCCCGACTCGATACGCTCTACGAAAGAGGCGTTGCGAACGGCGTGGCGGGACTGGAAAAGATCGGACCGGAGCGTCTGCGCGAAATCGAACCGCACGCGAACGGCTTGCGCGGCATCTATGCGCCCAACACCTCCATCGTCGATTACACCCAAGTCGCGTTGGCGATGCGAAATCGGCTGGCGCAGCGCGGCGTGACGATTCGTACGGCAACGCGAGTCGTTGGAATCGAACGCGACCGATCGGGTTTGCGAATCGCCACGACCCAGGGCGAGATTTCGACGAGACAACTGATCAATTGCGCCGGTTTGTATTCCGACCGTGTGGCGCGGATGGCAGGACTTGAACCCCAGGTGCGAATCCTTCCTTTTCGGGGCGAGTACTATATGCTCAAGCCGGACAAACGCAATTTGGTCAATGGGTTGGTCTATCCCGTTCCCGATCCGAGTTTTCCGTTCTTGGGAGTTCACTTTACCCGCACCGTTCACGGTCAAGTAGAAGCGGGACCCAATGCGGTCCTTGCGTTCGCGCGCGAAGGGTACACGATGAGCAAGGTGAATCCCTCGGAGTTGGCATCCACCTTTTCTTACATCGGTTTCTGGACGATGGCGAAGAAATATTGGAGAATGGGGACGTACGAGTTCTATCGTTCGTTCAGCAAAGCGGCTTTTGTACGCGCCTTGCGTCGCCTCATCCCCGAGATTGAAGAAACGGATGTCGAACGCGGCGGCGCGGGGGTTAGAGCGCAGGCGGTTACGGCTCGCGGGGAATTGGCAGACGATTTCATACTGCTGGAGACGCCGGCGGCAGTGCACGTGCTGAACGCGCCATCGCCGGCTGCCACCGCCTCGCTTGCCATCGGCGATTATATCGCCGCCCGCGCCACGGCTTCGTTTGGTCTTTCATAGCGCGGCTTCCAGCCGTAACCAAAACCTTTGGACGCGGACAAACGCGGACGAACGCTGATAATCTCTCTTCCAAGTCCGCGGCCATCCGCGTCCCAAATATTTTCGCGGTCGTGATAGTTTCTGCGGAGGAATGCTGTAACTGAGTCGTTGCGAAAGGAGAATCGCTTCTATGCGCGTGGTTATTCTGGCGGGCGGCTTGGGCACCCGCTTGGCTGAAGAAACCGAAGTGAAACCGAAACCGATGGTGGAAATCGGCGGTCGCCCGATCCTGTGGCATATCATGATGCACTATGCCCACTATGGCTTTAACGAGTTCATCATTGCCTTGGGGTACAAAGGGGAAGTGATCAAACGCTATTTCCTCGATTATCACGCCCTGAACGGCGATATGACGGTACGACTTTCGGATGGCAATGTCGAGCGGCACGGCAACGAATGCGACGGCTGGACGGTGCATCTCATCGAAACCGGGCAGGAGACGCAGACCGGCGGACGCCTCAAGCGACTCGAGCCGTGGCTCAAAGATGCGCCCTTCATGTTGACCTACGGCGACGGCGTCTCGGATGTCAATCTGCACGACCTGGTGAATTTCCATCGTTCGCACGAGCGCATCGCGACGATCACTGCCGTGCGTCCGCCCGCCCGCTTTGGCGCGCTCCTGTTCGATGGAAATTTGATCACCCAGTTCCTCGAAAAGCCGCAGATCGGCGAGGGTTGGATCAGCGGCGGTTTCATGGTCTTGGAGCCGGACATCTTTCGCTACCTGGAAGGCGATCGGGATGTGTTGGAAGCGGATGCGTTGGCGCGACTGGCGACCGAGCACGAATTGGCGGCTTTTCGCCACGAGCAATTCTGGCAATGTATGGATACCCTGCGCGAGAAACGACTGCTGGAAAAAATGTGGCAGGACGGCAACGCGCCGTGGAAAACTTGGAGGTAGAGAATGCGTGTTTTGGTGACCGGGCACAACGGCTACATCGGCTGGGTGATGGTACGCGTCTTGCAAGCCCGCGGGCACGATGTCGTCGGGCTGGACACTTTTTTCTTCGACGAGTGCAGCCTGGGAACGGATCGACAGGATATTCCCGCGCTACGTAAGGACGTGCGCGATGTCACGCTCGAGGATTTGAAAGGATTCGACGCGGTTGTGCACCTTGCGGCGTTGTCCAATGATCCGATGGGTGACTTGAAACCCGAGTGGACGTACGACATCAACCACGCGGCGTCGGTGCGATTGGCGCGGCTGGCGAAACAAGCCGGCGTGCAGCGTTATCTATACGCGTCCTCCTGTAGTATGTACGGCGCCGCCGCCGGCGACGCTCTTCTTACTGAAGACGCGCCGTTGCGTCCCGTGACCCCGTACGCCGAGTCGAAAGTGCGTACCGAAGAGGACGTGTCCAAACTGGCAGACTCGGGTTTCTCGCCGGTCTTTATGCGGAATGCCACGGCGTATGGCGCATCGCCGCGTCTGCGCGCGGACATTGTTCTGAACAACCTCGTCTGTTGGGCGTATACGACGGGCAAAGTTCGCATTATGAGCGACGGGACTCCCTGGCGTCCGATTGTCCACATCGAGGATATTTCCAACGCGTTTGCCGCCGCGTTGACGGCGCCGCGCGAAGCGATCCACAATCAAGCCTTCAACGTGGGCGCGAACGCAGAGAATTATCAGGTGCGCGACATCGCCGAAGTCGTGCGCGAGACTGTGCCGGGCTGCCAAATCGAGTATGCCGGACAGGGCGGACCCGACCCCCGCAATTACCGGGTGAACTTTGGCAAGATCACTCGGCAGCTGCCAGAGTTCAAACCGAAATGGACGGCGCGTCTTGGCGCGCAAGAACTCTACGCGGCGTTTCAGCGGTATGGATTGACGCCGGAAGATTTTCAGGGTCGGAGATTTGTCCGCTTGGCGCAGCTCAAGCATCTCCTCAACACGGGCTGCTTGGACAACTCGTTGCGCTGGCTTGACGCGAAATCCGTTTGACGATTTTCAATTCCATCCCACTGCTTGCAGAGGAGCTATGCGTTACATTCCCACTGAACTGGAAGGCGCTTACATTATCGAGCTGGAGCCGAAGACCGATCACCGCGGCTTTTTTGCGCGCGGTTTCGACCAAAAGGAGTTTGAGGAGCATGGTTTGAAGGGCGCCTTTGTCCAGGCGAACATTTCCTGGAACGCGGCGAAAGCCACCCTGCGGGGGATGCACTATCAAATGGCGCCGTACGCGGAGGTCAAGGTGATCCGCTGCACGCGCGGCAGCATTTACGATGTGATCATCGACTTGCGACCGGACTCGCCCACTTTTTGCAAATGGATCGGCGTGGAACTGACCGCGCAGAACTATCGCACTTTGTACGTGCCGGAAGGTTTCGCGCACGGGTACCAAACCCTGGAGCCAGACACGGAGACGTTCTATCTGGTCACCGAATTCTATGCGCCGACGCACGAGCGCGGCGTGCGCTGGAATGATCCTGCCTTTGGGATCCAGTGGGCTTTGCCGAATCCGATCCTTTCTGAACGCGATCAAAATCATCCGTGGTTTCAACGATGAAAATTCTGATTACCGGCGCAACCGGGTTTATCGGTTCGCATGTTGCAAAGCTACTGGTGCGCGAGGGACATGAGGTCTACGCGACCATCCGCAATGGAAGCGATACCAGCCGGATCGCGGATATTTTGCCGTCGATTCAACCAGTGTCGTATGACCTGCTCGAAATCGCTGAACTGAACGCACACCTGGAGCGCATCCGACCGGAACTGTGTATTCATTTGGCATGGTATGCGGTGTCCGGCAAGTATATGACCGCGCGCGAGAACTTGGGTATGTTGAATGCGAGTTTGCAGCTCGCGTCGAAGCTCGCCAGTCTGGGCTGCCGGCGATTCGTCGGAATCGGCTCGTGCTTTGAGTACGATACGACGCTGGGCTATCTTTCAGAAAACACCGCCGCCAAGCCCGCCAGTCTTTACGCGGCGAGCAAACTGGCGACCCAGATCGCGCTTGAACAGTTGGGCAATGTCACCGGGATGAGCGTGGTCTGGTCGCGTCTTTTCCTCGAGTATGGTCCGTTCGAAGATCAACGCCGCCTGATGCCGGCGGTCATTTGCGCCCTGTTGCAGAACCAGCAAGCGAAAACAACCAAAGGCGAGCAGGTGCGAGATTATTTGCACGTCGAAGATGTCGCCGCCGCGATCTGGGCGATCGCGCAGAGCGACCTCTGCGGCATCGTCAATGTCGGCTCCGGCATTCCAGTCACGGTGAGAGATGTTGTGATGACTATCGCGGCGATCCTTGGCAAACCGGAATTGGTATCGCTCGGCGCGCTGCCGTACAGTCCTACCGAAATGATGTTCGTGTGCGCTAACAATCGCCGCCTGGTGGAGAACACGGGCTGGGCGCCGCAGTACGATTTGCAGGCGGGATTGAAGCATACGATTGCTTGGTGGCAGACGCGGCTGGGGATTCGGTGAGGTTAAAATGTCCCGCGCGCAAGTGCTCATCGCGATCAGCATCGTCGTTCTCTCGATTGGATTTGCGAATAGCGCAACGGCGCGTACGGCTGAACCGAATCGCTCGTCGAGAAAAGCAAGCGTCCCCGCCTCTGGGGCTTATGACGTGCTTCAATTCAATTACGACGCGCAGCATAGCGGCGGCGACACGCTGGAGACGACGATTACCAAGTCCAATGTCTTTAGTCTAAGACAGACCTTCCAAGTCACCATTACCGGCGGCATTGCAGATGGGGTACCCGTCTATTTGAGCGCGGTGAATACTCCCGGGGGCGTTCAGGATCTTCTCTTCCTCTCGACGGTGAATGGCTATATATACGCTCTCAACGCGCACACCGGCGCACGCGTCTGGAGTCACCAATACGCCGCCGGGTCTTGTACGTTCGGCAATCCACCGATGACTTGTTTTAGTCCCGCATCGCCGGCGATTGACCCCAATCGTCAGTACGTTTACAGCTATGGCTTGGACGGCAATATTCACAAATACCAGGTCGGCGACGGGACCGAGATAACTGGAGGCGGGTGGCCCGAACCTACGACAGCGAAGAATTTTGAGAAGGTCACGACAAATCTTTCGATAGCGACCGCCAAAAATGGGACGAGCTATTTGTATGTTGGACATTCCACGGAAGAGGGAAGCGGCGACTATCAGGGTCATTTGACTACGATCAACTTGACGGATGGTTCTCAGCATGTATTTAACGCCGTCTGTAGCAACCAGGTGGATATCTATTTTGTCGCTGCGCCCGGGACTCCGGATTGTGCGGCAAGCCATGCGGGCATTTGGGCGCGGTCGGGGGCGGTCTATGATCCAGACACAGACAAGATTTACGTTACCACGGGAGACGGTCCGTTTGACGTATCGCAATTCTACTGGGGTTATAGCGTCCTAGAGTTAAATCCCGATGGCGCCGGTTCCGGCGGGGGAATGCCGGTGGATAGCTATACTTATCCCAACTGGCAAACTTTGGGTAATCACGACCCGGGCAGTACCGCCCCGGCGATTTTGCCAACCCCAAGCAACAGTAGTTTCAAGCACTTGGCGGTGCAGGGCGGCAAAGATGGGATGTTGCGGTTGCTCAACTTGGATAACCTGAGCGGACAGGGTGGTCCAGGGAATGTGGGCGGCGAGATTTCGATCATTGCCTTTCCACCGGGCGGGGAGATATTGACTGCGCCCGCCGTGTGGGTGAATCCCAGCGATGGGACTACCTGGGTCTTCTACGCCAACAACTTTGGCACTGCGGGTTTGCAACTGGCAGTCGATTCGAGCGGTACGCCAAGTCTCAAGCCGATGTGGACGAGCGCAACGCATGGCACATCGCCGATTGTCGCAAACGGTGTGCTGTTTATCGCGACCGCGCATTTGATTCGAGCGCTAGACCCGGTCTCAGGAAATCAGTTATGGGCGGATACGAATATCGCCGGTTTACACTTTGAAAGCCCGCTGGTCGCTAACGGAATGCTCTACATCACCGACGAGAGCAGAACGTTGACTGCCTATTCACTAGGACCAGTGACGAGCGAATACCTGCCCTTGATATTGAAATAGTCTCAGCTTAGATTTCGCACCTGCGGTTGTGAATAGATCAATGGGCTTGCACGCGATGGGCATCCGAAGCGTTACTCGTCGTTTGGATGAAGGTGCGAAAGCGAGACTCGGTCAGCGAAATATGAAACGCGTTCTTTTGATTCTTTTGCCCGCGCTGGTATTCCTTCCGACGGGCTGCGGCAGTGCCTGCGGCGCATTTGCCAATCGTTCGCAAAGTGTATTGAACCAATTCGTCGGGTTGCAAGACGACGCGCTGACGCAATCCGGCGCCGATCTGACCCGGACGCTGCAGGCGATGCAGAAATTGAAAACCGATTTTGAGACCAAGCCGGCGCCGGATTGCGGCGCAAGCGCAAAGCTGGCGATCCTGTCGGCGATGAATATCGCGCTCGACCACGATTTGAAAATTGCCAACAATCAACAAGATGCGGCGAGTCCGGAATCCCAACTTGAAACGCGGCTGGCTCAGATCGCGTTTCAACAAGCGCAAGGTGAGATCAAACGGCTCAAGTGATGTTGCGTGTGTGGTGTTAGAAGGATGGAAAGACTAGCAAGTCGCGCCCGACGTTATCCCGAGTTCTGGATTCTGCCAGTGATCGTGCTGGCGATTTTGCCGTTCAAGGATGAGCTGACAAGCACGGTACCGCAGATTTCGCTTCTCTGGGCGTTGGCGATCTTTATGCTGCCCGGTGTTGCTTTGGTGGGGTTGGTGGGTAATGACAGCCCCATTGTGGAACGACTGGTCTTGGCATTCGTCGCGAGTCTCGCCTCTGCGAGCATTCCTGCGCTTGCCGCAATGTCTCTGCATACCAGTCTGGTCGCCTACGTCTGGGCTTTTTTCGTTCTGACGATCATCCTCTACGCGGTGACGCTTATCCATTGGCGGCGGACTCCGAATATTCCCGCGGCTCCTGAATCGGTCGGATCGCCCCAGATTCCGGGATGGCTGTGGATCGCTCTGGCGGCGACTCTGCTGGGCTTGGCTTATTTTTCGTTCAACAGCCCCACCGACGGAGACCAGTGGAACATTGCCACGTGGATTCAGAATATCCGTTACGATCCACACATCATGCTCCAGGATCCGATCTACGGCGCGGGGTTCCCGGTACTTCCGCGGTACTGGTTCAGCACCTGGCTAGTGCATCAGGGATTGTTCTCCTATCTGAGCGGAATCGATCCGGCGCAGCAGTTTTTGTATTTGCGTTTGCCGATGCTGCTCTTTGCCATCGGTTGTTTCTATTACCTCGCGCGAGTCCTCTCGCAGCGCAAAGACGCCGCAGTGGCGATGACCATTACGTGGGGTTTGTTCCTGATGTTGTGGAACGACCGCACGGTGGCGGGTTATGAACTCCTCGTGCGTCCTGACCTGGACAAGGACATTGCGGCTTTTGCCTTGCTGCCCATCGGGCTTGCTTTCGTACTGAACGTGATGAATCGGCGGGAGAAGCGAGATTGGGTATGGCTGGGTCTATTCAGCATCGCCGCGGGTCTTATGCACCCGATCGCCATTATGCTGATTGGGCTGTCGCTCATTGGCTTTGCCGTATTGGAAGTGGTCTCGCGCATCGCGCGCCCCAGCGATTCGGCAAGCCGCCAACGATGGTTTGGCGCGATTTCCGTTCCGCGCATCCTCGCTTGGTTGGATTGGAGCGTCATTTCGCGCCTGACGGCGATTGCTGCGGTTCTTCTCGCGGGCGGCATCCCGGCGCTGATTGCGGCGGCTGCCGCCAACGCGTACGGCGAAATTCCCGGCGGCTTGAACGACATCATCGCTGACCCTGGGCTGCCCAAGCGCATCCATTACACGCTAGACCAAGAGCGTATGCTGATGTTGAGCAACGGAAGTTACATTCTGCATCCGCGCCTGGTGTTCCAGGGACTGCACATTCTTGCATTCATCGGCTTGCCGATTCTGATCTGGCAGGCGCGCCGCCATCGTTCCGCGCGGCTTTTGTTGGGAATTCTCACCCTCATCCCCATCATCGACCTGTTGCCGCCGACGGCGATGCTCCTAGGCCGATTGGTCACGCCGGCGCTGCTCTTTCGATTCCATTGGCCCATCAGCATTGCCGCGGCTCTGGCAGTCGGGTGGGGCGCATGGGTGATCCTGGACTGGCTGCTGCGCCGGGTGACAGTGCCGCCCTTGCGCGCGGGCTTGGCATTGGCAGCGATGGCATCGGTACTCGTGGTTTCATTTCCCCAATTGCAGTACTCGTTCAAGTGGCTCCATGAGCACCAGATCAACACAACGGTCAACGATAACTTTTGCACCTATGCCGCGCCGCTCTTGAGTCCGCTCAAGCAACTCGCGCCGACCAGCACGTTCGTGTTAGCCGAGTCTGATATTGATCTCTGTCTCACCTCCTACGCGCCGTATGCCAATGTTTTGGAATTTCGAGGGACCAACGCGGTGCGCTACTATCCCATCACGAACCGGGATGAGGGCTGGCGCAGGGTGTACGACTCGGAGTATTACAGCCAAGCCGAGTTGGTCGACAATCATTTGCTCGACATTCTCAATCACTGGGACGCCAAGTACCTGATCGTTCGACTCGATTCTCCTCTGGAGACGGAACTGCGACACTTGCCGGGAATGTTCCAGCCGACGCCGTACACGGCTTTTCAGCGGCGAATTTACGCGGTGGTCCAGACCAAATCGCCCAGCCCCATCGTCGCCGCCAACTCGCTCCTGTTGGAGCAGCATTTCTCGCAAGCCATCGATGCGTACAACAAACTGCTGCAGGGCGACGCCGATACGCGCTATCTGGCGTACCTGGGTCTGGGACGCGCGTACCTCCAAAGCGGCGATGTAGACCAAGCCATCGCCGCGTGGCAGCACGCCGCCGCCCCATTTGCGGAAGCGCAGCCGTACGCCCTGCTCGGCGATGCGTACATCGTTAAGCACGATTTGAACGCGGCGGCGCGCGCGTACGAACGCGCGGTGCGCTTGCAGCCCGACAACTCGATCTTTCTGACGCAGCTCGGGATCGTCTACGGGCAGATGGGACAATTCGACCAAGCCCAGGCGAGCTTTAGCAAGGCGATCGCGCAGACGGTCGTTCCCGGCACGATGCTGTACTATCAGATGTTGGGTCAAGACCTGGCGCAGGTGAACGCGTACGATTTGGCGCGGCAGGCGTATCAAAATGCACTGGCGGATAATCCGGACAAATCGACCTACCTGCTGATCGGTCAGTTGGAACAGTCGCAGCGTCGATTCGCCCAAGCCGAGCAGGCATATCGCAAATACATCGCCATCGATTCCTGGGATGCCAACGGCTACATCGGCTTGGGCAGTTTGTACCAAGACCAGGCGCAGTTCGATCAAGCCATCCAGCAGTACCAGCAAGCCATTCGCATGAACGCGATGGCGAATCCCGCCTACGCTGCCTTGACCCAGTTGCTGCCGCAGCAATTGGGCATTTCGAAAGCGACGCAAGACTTGACCGGCTTGGTGGGATATCAACTGGGCTTTGGCTGGCAGTTCTCCCAATTAGGTCAACTTGAAGCGCGCGCGGGCTTGCTGGACCAAGCGATGGTCGACCAGCAACGCGCGATTGATTGGCAGCCGCAGATGGCAGGATTCTGGCAGGCGCTGGGAGACGAGCAGTTCGCCGCGGGATTCCGCCAACTCGCGCAGACGACGCTGCTGCGCGCGGGGAATCAAAGCACGCAAGTCAGTTCGCAGATCAATAGCGGCGCCAGTCTCGCGCATTTATTTGCCCAGGCGGGACAAACCGGTTCGGCGATCGGGCAGGACTGGGAGAATCTGCGGAACGATCCGACCCGGTCGGGCGCGTACATCGACCTCGGTCATCTGATGGAGCAGCAAGGGCAAAACGCGCAGGCGCTCGCGCTCTACCAACGAGCCGCACTGATCGATCCGTTCAGCAGCGCGCCGCGCATTGCGCTCGGAGACTATTATCGGCGTCAGGGTGACGAGACCCGCGCCATCGATCTGTATAAACAGGCGCTGGGACTGGGCGCTGGCGCAGACGCTTACTACGCGCTCGCCCAAGTCTATCAATCCACCGGCGACCTCGCCCAAGCCACTGCCAACTACCAGAAAGCCATCGCCATATCTCCCGGTAAGGGCGAATCGTACGTCGCCCTGGGACAAATCGATTGGCAGAACGGTAATCACCAACAGGCGCGCGCGCAATATCAGCGCAGCATTCAACTCGACCCACACTATACGCCGGCGTACACAGCCCTCGCTTCATCGTACCTAGCGGACGGTCGCCCCAACGATGCCAAAGCGGTCTATCAGCAGGCGATTGCGAATCTTCCCACCGCTGATTTTGGTTATCAGCAGCTCGCGCAGTTCTACTTGCAAACCGGCGATCCGGCTTTGGCGGAATCAACCTACGAAAAAGCCATCGCCAAGTTTGCCGGACCCAACGCCGTACTCAGCCGCTTGGGTCTTGCTCAGTTGCTCCAGCAGCAGGGCATAGTTGCGACTTTGCCGAGCGCGCCCGGCGCGCTGCTTGAGCCGCAGCCGTCCGATCCACCGACCGATGCCGCGACGCTCATTCAAGCCGCCATCACTGCTCAGCCCACCGATTCGAACAGTTACATCGAGTTAGCGAAGCTGCGCGCCCAGCAAGGTCAGTGGTCGCAGGCAGACCAGGTGTTGCAGGATGGACTGGCAGTCAATCCGGGATCGCCTGAATTGCTGACCGCCCAAGGCGATCTGTACGTCCAAGAAGGTCAAATTCAACAAGCGACCGAGGCGTACCAACGCGCGCTGACGCTCCAACCGACTTTCGCGCAAGCCAGTCAGTCGCTCGCGACTCTGTACCTGCAATTGGGTCAACCGGACAAGGCGCAAGCCCAACTCGACCAGGCGATTCAATTGCAACCCGGCAACACCGCGCTACTCGACAGCGCCGCCACGCTCTACCTCGCCGAAGGCAAGCCCGACCAGGCGCTGCAAATCGCGCTCAAACGTAAAGACCTCGCCAGCGGCGACGCGCAGAGCTGGCTGGTGCTCGGTCAGGTCTACGCGGCGCAAGCGCGCTTTAATCTGGCATCGGACGCTTACCATCGCGCGACGACGCTAGAGCCGGGCAACTATCAAGCATGGCTCGACCTGGGTCAGTTCTTGGCAGCGCGCGCCCAGCCGGAAGAAGCGAAAGCCGCCCTCGCCAAGTCGATCCAAGCGGACCGCAGTCGGTCGGCTCCCCACTTCGCGCTGGCTCAAATTCTTGAGCGCCAAGGGCAAACGCAAGCGGCGATTGCCGAATATCAGACTGCTGCTAAACTCGACACGACCCAGGACGCGGCATGGCTGGCGCTTGGTCGAATCGAGCAGCAGGCGGCGCAGCGATCCGCGGCGCAGCAAGACTATAATCGCGCGATCGCCGCCGCGCCGGCAGACCCCAACGCCTACCAGGCGTTGGCGACGCTCTATCTCCAGCAAGGTCAGTTCGATCAAGCGCGTCAGACATTGGTCACGGCGACGAACGTTGCGCCGGGCGCGTGCATGGCGTACCAGAACTTGGGCGATTTCGTCGCGGCGCGCGGCGACTTGACGACTGCCGAATCCAATTATCGACGCGCGATGGGATTGGCGGGCTGCGCGGCAACGGCGCGCGTCGCCCTCGGCAACCTCGATTTGGCGCAAGCCCAACCCGCGCAGGCGATGGATGAATATCGGCAAGCCGTTGCGGCAGCGCCCGGCGATCCTTTTGCCTATGCCGTTCTCGCCGATACGTTGACGAACCAGGCGCGCCCCAGCGACGCGATGGCGGTCTACCAGCAAGCCATCGCGCGCGCGCCGGCGTCCGATCTCATTTACGCCGCGCAAGGGCGGAATTTGCTGGCGCAGGGTAAACTCCAGCAAGGATTGACCGCAACTCAACAAGCCGTTAACCTGTCGCCTTCCAACGCGCTCGACTGGGTATTGCTTGGCAATGCCTATGAACTCCTCGGGCAATATTCCGACGCGGAGAAGAGTTATCAAAGCGCGGCAGACGCCGAGCGCAATCTGCCCGATCCGCCATTGGCGTTAGCCGGTCTCTACGCGCGCCTTGCCAACAGCGACAAAGCGCGCGCCGTCTACCAACAGGCGATTCAAATCGCGCCCGGCGATCCACTGGTCTACCAGAGCTTCGGGACGTATCTCCAGTCTCGCAATCAGATTCCGGACGCGATTACCGCGTTCCAGCAAGGTATTGCGGCGGACAAGAGCCGGATCGATTCGTTGATGGCGTTGGGCAAGTTGTATCAGACTCTGGCGCGCTATTCCGACGCCGAGCAATCCTATCGTCAAGCCCTGGCGATTGGACCGGCAACCGCATCCAGCTACACCAGTCCGACGGAATTCGAGCGCGCGTTGACGCCCGCGTCCGTCGCGGACGGCTATGTGGCATTGGGCGATTTGAATCGGCAGCAAGGCAATGAGGTCGCCGCCGAGCAAGCGTATCGTCAAGCCATCGCGGCAGAACCCGCCAATCCAACGGGCTACTTGAGTCTGGGACAAGCGCTGCAAGCGCAGAACCGCCAGTCCGACGCGATGATCCAGTACCAGTCGGCTGCAAAAGCCGATCCAACGTCCGCGCCGGCGTACATCGCGCAAGCCGACCTGTACCAATTGCAAGCGGACAACGCGGACGCGGAAAAATTCTATCAGCAAGCGATTCAAGCCGCGCTGGCGCAAGTCGCCGGATATATTCGCCTCGGTCAGTTTTACCAATCGAAAGCGGAATGGGACAAGGCAATGGCGCAGTTCGATTTGGCGATCAGCGCAGCCCCGGCATCGGCGCAAGGGTACGTCGCAAAGGGCGACCTCCAAGGTCTGTCGGGTGACGTGCCGTCGCAAGAGCAGTCGTACCGGCGCGCCATCGCGCTCGCGCCCAGCGATCCATCGGCGTACATCCAACTTGGGGACGCCTACCAACTTCAAGCGCGGCAGCAAGACGCGCTGGTGCAATTTCAAGCGGCGGTCAACGCCGCGCCGGCGTCTGCCCAAGCCTGGATTGCTCTCGGCGATTGGCAAGCATCGCAAGCGCAGCAGACTCTAGCGCAGCATGCGTACCAGCACGCGATCCAGGTATCGCCCACCGATCCCATCGGTTACAACAGCGCAAGCCGCGCGTTGGAGATGCAGGATCGTCAAGCCGATGCTCTGGCGCAATGGCAAGCCGGCGAGGCGGCAAATCCAGGCAACGTCGATATGTTTGTCGGCGCGGCAAGCTACCTCTTGCGACGCGGCGAGGTGGTGACGGCGACACTGGCGTATCAGCAGGCGGCGAACCTCGAACCGGGAAATGTGGCGGCGCGCATCGCGCTGGCTCAGGCGTCCGCGTGGCAAGCGCAATTCGACAAGGCGGAGCAAGCGTTGAAGGACTCCATTGCCGCCGCGCCAGGACTGGCTGCGCCGTATGTGGCGCTGGGCGATTACTACGCGGGGCGGCGAAACTGGGACGGCGCGCTGTCGGCGTATCAACAGGCGTTGGCGCAAGAGCCGAGCAATGATCTGGCGCATCAGGGCATCGTGACCGTTTATCTTTTGGAAAACCGACCTGACCTGGGCAGTCAAGAAGCGGCGCGTTGGCTCGGTGCGGCGCTGCCCGGCGATTCAGCGCCATTGTTCGCGTCGGCATTGGCGAAGCAAGTCGCCGGCGATTTCAATGGCGCGGCGACGATCTATCAGCAGATCACGCATCGCTTGCCCGGAGACGCCGATGGTTACGCCGCGCTCGCGCAAGTTTTGCAAGTGCAGGGCAAATTCGACCAGGCGGTCAGCGTCCTGAACCAGGGACTCGCGGTCACGCCGAATTTCCCGGCGGCATATCTTGGTCGAGGCGAAGCGCTCCAAGTGTTGGGCAAGACGGACGCGGCGCTGAGCGATTATCGCCAGGCGTCCAGTCTCGATGCGAGTTCGGCGGATCCTTTCATCGCTCAGGCGAGGATGTTGGCTGCCACAGGCAATCTCGATCAAGCGATCGCGCTGCACCGGCAAGCCATCGTCGCCGATCCGACCAACTTGGAACCGTATCGTTCTCTGGCAAACATTTACTTGGCGCAGAACGACAGTCCGGACGCGATTGCGGTCGCGCAGCAAGCCGTCCAGAAATTGCGCTCGGAAATCGCCGGACAGATCAATCCCAGTTCAGCGCGAATTGCCGCCTTCCAGGGTGTGCCGGTTTCGCCTAATTTGCAAGCGCGCGTACTTCTGGCTCAGGCATATACCGCTCACTTCGACATGGGATCTGCGCTTGCCACATTGCAAGACGCGCTGCCAGTATGGCATGAGGATAGCGCGCTGATCCTGACTCAAATCGCGCAGGTTTACGATGCGTCGGGCAACCTGAACGCGGCGCAGCAGTACTACCAGCAAGCCCAAACCAGCGACCCGACCTTCATCGATTCTTACCTCGACGAGGGTGATTTGTTCCTGCTCAAACCGGTGGACAATTCGAATCAGGCGATCAGCTTGTACGAACAGGCGGTCCGCATCGACGGCACACAACCGCAGGTGTACGCCAAACTTTTCCATGCGTATGCTCATCAACGCTATGGCGCGCCTGCCGTCGGCGTGAACGACTGTCCATTTCCTTTCAAAAAAGCGACTAGAGACTGCAATCTTCAGTTGGGAGAGTACACGCTTCGCACCGGCTTGAGCGGCAGTCTTCAGACGCAGTATGAAGCCGCCGCGGCCGCTCAACCCAATTCCGTTCAGGCGCAGATCCAATTGGCGATGTTCTATGAAGCGTTCCACCTGGACGGCAAAGCCATCGAGACCTGGCAGCGCGTGCTGCAACTGGCTCCGACCAATGTCGATGCGTACCGGCATCTCGGCGTCCTCTACGTGCAGCAAGATGCCGGTCAAGCGAGTGCGGTTCGCGCGCTGGGACAGACCATCGCGATGGGATCGAATTCGCAGGACGACCAGACGCTGTTAGCCGATTTGAACCACGATCATTTCAGTTTTCCGGATCAAGGCGCGGTCATATCCGGCACCGTCAAGATAGTTGGTACGGCGGATGGAAACAGCATCATCCTCCAACCTGGCTTTAGCTACTACAAAATCGAAATCGGCGCAGGTGCACAGCCGACGGAATGGACGCCGCTCACACTGTCCAAGCAGCCGGTCACGAACGACGCGCTGGCAACGTGGGACACGACAAATTGGACGGACGGCACATATACATTGCGCTTGACGGTCGTCAATCCGAGTGGAAACTACAAACCATGGTATCAGGTTACGGTTCAAGTGAAAAATACGAATTCTTTGGGAGAGGGGAAATAAATGCCGACAGCTAACAACGGCAAGTCCGCGTCTCGTCGCGTGATGATTATCGGGTTCGATGGCGCGACGCTAGACCTCATCGGTCCGTGGGTCAAGGCGGGCTTGCTGCCAACTTTTGCGCGACTGATGAAGGAAGGCGCGTGGGGACCAATGCGAAGCACAATGCCCCCCGTCACGCCGGCGGCGTGGAATACGATGGCGACCGGTATGAATCAGGGCAAGCACGGTCTGTTCGATTTTTTCATGCGGCAGGAAGGAAGTTACGAAACCATGCTGGTGAACACGACGCACCGGCACGGCGCGACGGTTTGGGGTTTGCTGAGCGAGGCGGGCTACCGCGTGAACGTTTTCAATTTGCCGGCGTCCTATCCGCCCGATCAAGTCAACGGCACGATGGTGAGCGGACTGCTCACGCCCAACCAAGCCACCGATGCCACGTGGCCCCGCGATCTTCTGGCTGAACTCAAGCAAGCGGTGCCGGGCTTTGGGTTTTATCCGCCGGGCATCTTTTCGAAAGGGCAGGAAGCCAAATTCGTGCAGGACGTACTGAACTGGGACCAGATGACGCTCCAGGGGACCCAGTTCGTGACGAGCCAGCAAGACTGGGATTTCCTATTCACCGTTTTTATCGGCTCCGATATTGTGTCGCACGTGATGTGGAAGTATATGACGACGGAGGGCGCGTCGCTCCACAGCGATGATCCAGCAGCCAAAGAAGCCGTCGCTCACGCGATTCAACGCGTCTATCAGCAAGCCGATGAGATCATCGCCAAGTTTCTGGCGACTGCCGGCGACGACACGTATGTCTTGGTCGTGTCCGACCACGGTTTTGGGCCGCAGGAGAACTATTTGCATTTGAATGCGTGGCTGGCACAGCGCGGTTATTTGAAATTCAAGCGAAATCTATTCACTCAATTCAAGTACCTGATGTATCGATTGGGAATCACGCCGTTGCGGATTCTGGAAACATTGCGCGCGCTCGGCTTGGGCGGTCAGGTCAAAGAGGCAGCAGGCGAAAATCGAGCAAAGCTCGACGCAATGATCAAACGCGCGTTCCTATCCTTCAACGATGTCGATTGGTCGCGCACCACGGCGTATGCCGCCGGCTTTGGCACGCCGATCTTTGTCAATCTGAAGGGGCGCGAGCCGCAAGGGTGCGTTGAGCCGGGCGCGGAGTACGAAGCCCTGCTGAAGCGATTGACGGACGACTTGCGCGCGATGCGTCATCCCGCGACGGGCGAACCTTTTGTCGACAAGATCCTTCGGTCGCGCGATCTGTTTTTCGGTCCGTACGCCGACCGCGCGCCCGATCTGATGTTTGAACCGCGCGACTGGAAGAATCAGGCGTATGGTCTGCACGATTTTGCCTCCAACCGCTGGCTGGAGCCAAGTTCCGATCACACCGGCACGCATCGTATGGACGGCATTCTCTTCTTGCACGGACCTGGCGTTCGCCCCGGCTATGCGATCCAGAACGCCACCCTCTGCGACGTCGCACCGACAGTGCTCGCGCTGATGGGCGTACCGATTCCAACAAGCATGGATGGGCAGCCGCTGGCAGCCGCGCTGAGCGACGAACTCAAATCGCAGCTCAAGATCGCGTATCGCGATGCGGATCAGGTCGCGGATATGCGGACGACCATGCCGGTGATGTCGGAAGAAGATGAGAAGATCATTCGCGACCGGCTGGAAGCCCTGGGCTATCTCGGCTAATCGACATTGAATCGAAAGGATAGAACAACGATATGGAAGCCATAAAAACTCGACGCGTCATGGTGATTGGACTGGACGGAGCGACGTTAGACCTCATTCGTCCGTGGGCGGAGCAAGGCGAACTGCCGACCTTCAAGAAACTAATGCAATCTGGGGCGTACGGCGCGCTCCGCACCATCCGTCCACCCATCACGCCAACGGCTTGGAGTTCGTTCCTCACCGGCACGAATCCGGGCAAGCACGGTCTGTTCGATTTCACCGGTCACAAAAAGAATAGTTACGAAACGTATGTGGCAAACGCGAGCCATCGCCACGGACCTTCGGTGTGGCGCTTGTTGAGCGAGGCAGGGTACCGAGTCGTCGTGTTCAACGTTCCGCTCACGTACCCGGTGGAGCAAGTCAACGGCGCGATGATTAGTGGTCTCTCGACGCCCGCCAGCGCGAAGGACGCGTCTTGGCCGCGCGAACTGCAAGCCGAAGTAGAAAAGGCGATTCCCGAATTCAACTTTGCTCCGCCCGGGATGTTTTCGCCCGGGCAGGAACTGCAGTTCGTCCAGGACGTGCGCTCGCTGATCCAGACCAACCTGAAAGTGACGCGCTATCTGATGAATCGTCAGCCGTGGGATTTTCTCGTCTCGATCTTTATGAGTTCGGACATCATGTCGCACTTTATGTGGCGGAATATGGAGACGGGCGCGGCGGCGTATCCCGAGCCGATGCGCGCCACTCTGGCGAACGCGATCAAGGATTGCTATCGCGACCTAGACCACGCGGTCGGCGAATTGATTCAGGAAGTAGGCGAAGACACGAACGTCGTCATCATGTCCGACCACGGCTTTGGGCCGATGGAATCGTACATGTCCGTCAATGCCTGGCTGATCGAGCGCGGGTATATCCAGTTCAAGCGTAACCCGCTGTCCCAGTTGCGCTATATGCTGTATCGACTTGGCTTTACGCCGCTGAACTTTTATGGTTTCCTACGCAAACTGGGCTTTGGAAACACGATGCGCTCGCAGGTGCGCAAGAACACGACGATCATCCAGCGTGTGAATCGCAACTTGTTCCTGTCATTTCGCGATGTGGATTGGTCGCGCACGCGCGCGTATTCCAACGGTTACTCCGGACCGGTCTTTGTCAATCTGAAAGGACGCGAACCGCAAGGCATCGTGGCAGCCGGGGCAGAGTACGATCGCGTTCTGGAACAGCTCATCGCCGATTTGAAGCAATTGAAAGAGCCGGGCACAGGACAACCTTTCGTCGGCGAAGTTTATCGCGGCAAGGAGCTGTACCACGGCGATCACATGGAACAATCGCCGGACCTGCTTTTCTTCCCGCGCGATTGGAAGTACGCCGGTCTGGGTCTGGTCGAATTTCCGACCAATCGGTGGCTCAGCCCTAGCCCGGACCGCTCCGGTCACCATCGGATGGACGGCATCGTCTTCCTGTCCGGTCCGGGAATCCGGGGCGCAAGTCAGATTCAGGGCGCATCGATCATGGACATCGCGCCAACCGTTCTGGCATTGATGGGTGTTCCCATTCCCGAATCGATGGACGGTCGCGTTCTTCAATCGGCGATGATCCCAGACTTGCAAGAGCAACTGACAGTGACGTACAGCCGTGGAAACGGCGCTGAGGCGGAGGCGGTACCGGTGCCGGAGCTTTCGGCGCAGGATGAAGAGATCATCCGTACGCGCCTCCAAAATTTGGGCTATATCGATTGAGCGTTTACAGCTAACCTGCCGGACGCTGAATAGTTTGGCAATGTCGGATTAGCCACAGAACCACACAGAAGCACACAGAAGGATAAAAAAATTCTGTGAAATTCCGTGCGCTTCTATGGCAGAGAAGAAATGTGGCATTGCCAAAATAGTCACGATTGAACAGAAAAACAAAAACTCCAAGATTCGCCGCGCGGCGGGTCTTGGAGTTTCTATTTTGTATTCGAAGAGCGCGCGAGGGTTACTGCGTTTGGAGAATGTCCATACCGCCGCTTCCATCAGCAACGTAGATCAAGTTCCCAACGACTGCCGCGCTGTACGCATCGCCGGGCGTATCGTAGAATCCAACCTCGGTAGGCGCGGCAGGATTGGCGATGTTGATTTTGCGGATGCCACTGCTCCAGTCGGCGACGTAAGCGTAGCCGCCGGCAATCGTGATATCGTGGGCTTGGCCCGGCGTGGCGATAGAACCCACCAAGACCGGATTTGCCGGATTGGAAATATTCAGAATCAAAAGCCCGTGATTCCAATCGGCAACGTACGCATAGCTTCCCGCGACCGCGACGCCGTATGCCGTGTCCGGCGTTTTGTACGAACCGACCTGGGTCGGAGTTGCCGGGTTGGAGACATTGACAATTCGCAGTCCGCCGCTTCCATCGGCGACGTAAGCATAGCTGCCCGCGATCGCTAATCCGTAAGCCGTCCCCGATAGAGCGTTTGAACCAACGAGAGTCGGCGCTGCGGGATTGGCGATATTGATGATTCTTAAGCCGCTCGTTCCATCGGCAAGATAAGCGTAACTTCCGGCGATGGCGACATTCCACGCATACCCTGCTGGCGCGACAGCACCAACGACGCTAGGCAATGCGGGATTGGAGACGTTGACGACTTGAAGTCCGCCGCTTGCGCCGCCGTCCGCCACGTAGGCATCGTTTCCCGAAACCGCGACGCCCATTCCCCCAGCTGCGCCCTTGATCGGCGTGTCGGCAAAACCGACTTCGATGGGAGCGGTCGGGCTGGAAATGTTGAGGATCCGCATGTGTCGGTCCCACGCTGCCAGGTACGCATACGGTCCAGAGACGGCGATACCGTGCCCCATAAACTGCATCGGCGCGATGTAATAGCCGGCGAGAACAGGCGCAGCCGGGTTCGCCACGTTCGCGATGCGGAGCCCGCTCGACGCGCCGGCGACGTAGGCGTAGCTGCCGGCTAATGCCAAGTTCCACGCCGTACCTTGCACGAACATCGTACCAACCAGCGTTGGCGCGGTTGGTTTAGAAATGTTGAGAATGCGCAGCGTTGTGCTTCCATCGGCGACGTAGGCATAGCTGCCAGCCACCGCGACGCCTTGAGCTGTTATGCCCGTGCTGTAAAACCCGACTTGAGTCGGCGCGGCGGGATTGGCGACGTTGATGATACGCAGTCCGCCGTTTGAAGCTGCGACGTAGGCATAGGTTCCAGCCAGCGTCACGTTCCAAGCGGTCCCTGATGTCGCGATGGAACTGACTCGCGTCGGATTCGATGGGTTGCTGATGTTCAGGACGAACAAGCCATCGCTCCCATCCGCGACGTAGGCGTAATTGCCTGCGACGGTCACGCCGTACGAATAGCCGGGTGTGTTGTACGAGCCGACTTGAAAAGGCGCGCTCGGATTCGCGATGTTGAGAATGACGAGTCCGCTCCTCCCCGCAGCGACGTAGGCGTAACTCCCCGCGACGACGATGCCGCGAGCCGTGCCGGGAGTGCTGATCGAACCGACTTGCGCCGGCGCGGCTGGATTCGCGACGTTGATAATGCACACGCCGCCATCCCAATCGGCAACGTACGCATAACTTCCTGCGACGGCAATGCCGGAGACAACGCCCGGCAGCGTGCTGGTTTGACCGATGAGCGTTGGTGCAACCGGGTTGGACGCATTGACGATGACCAACCGTGGACCAACATTGGTGTAGACTGTGCTGCCCTGAACTGCGGCGGCAAACGTTTGACCGCCGACCTGACTGAGCAGCGTCATGTTCAACGAAAGAGACCCGCTTCTTGCGCGTGATGTTTCTTGCGAGCGCGAGAACTGCGTGAGCAAATTTTGAGAGAGGGCAGCGGGCGGTAGCGAAAGCTTATAAGAGGTTGCGAGCGGTTGAACGCTTTGAGCAGCGGCGGGTAACGCACTCACTGGCAACAAGATCAGTAACGCCAGACTGATCGAAAGCAGTACATGGTTGAGCGGATAGGATTTCAAGATGGGGTTCCTCCATTTCACGAATTGTTGGACCGACAAACGTGGGATCGATGCGTGGGATCGAAGAGGCGCCGGTGTCCCGGCATTCATAGGTTATCACATCGACGCCAAGCCCCACAATGATACGAAAGTACTATCACCGATGAGACCAACGCGCTGTGACGACGTATTCGCCGCGTGCGGGCGAAGAAACCCGGAGAAGCAAAGACGCAGGCAAGATTCTTGCCTGCGTCTTCATTCTTTCGATTACCGGTTCAATCTGTGGAAAGTTGTCGAATCCAAAGAATCCTACCCCGGCGGTTTGTCTCCGTCTTGGATGAGTTCAGCGACCTGCGCGATGACTGCCGCGCTCGCCCCGGCAATCGCCGCCAGACGCGCATAGTCGAGTTTTTCAGGCGTGTCCGTGCTCTGATGATAGTGCTTGTAGCGAAAGTTGGCAGTGTCTGAAATGAGTATCGCGGGAATCCCAGTTTCCCAGAATGGAACTTGGTCGCTGCGCGCAAAGTGACGTACGGCAAGCATTGTTCGACCGAGCAAACCGCCGACCACAGGAAGATCGTTTGGATCGCGGAGCATGAGCGCGGCGTCTTCGCCGGCGAGGCGAACCAGCGCTGAGGCGAAGGACACAGCGAGCGTCGTCCCGCCGCCGCTGTAGATAATGGCAGTAAAATCGCCCTTCCACTGTCGGTTTTGAATGCGCTTGGCTAGTCCGCCGTGGGTGAATCCAATTCCCGGCGGCAGGAATTGCGTATTCGGTTCTGCGGAGGTGTACCCCATCGTGTCGAAATTGATCGCGCCCAGCACGCGGCGCTCTTGTTGCTTGAGCGCCGAGACGAACGCACGCGCGCCAAAAAGACCCAGCTCCTCCATATCTGTCAGCGCGAGGATGATCGTGCGCCGAAAGCGTTGCGATGCGAGTACGCGCGCGAGTTCCATGATGACGGCGACCGAAGCCGTATTGTCGTTTGCGCCCCCGGTGTCCTGCACCGTGTCGTAGTGACCGAGGACAACGATCGAGTCGCGCGAAGCATCTCCCTCTTTAACCGCGACGATGTTTGCGCCTTCCAAATGCGCAAAGACAGTCGGCTGGCTAAATCGGTCTAGCTTGCCATCGTCCAAATAGCCCGGAACATTGTCGAACGTAAAGGGCAGTCGCTCTGCCTTCCAGCCCGCCGCGCCGAAATGCTGCAACAGCATCGCGTCGGCTTGAACCATTGCATCGGTTGAGCGCAGGCGATTGCGCGGACCGGGCAGTCGCTCAACGTCGGCTCGAATTCGCGCGGGATCGATCGCGCGAGCGATAGCGTCAGCCCATAGACGCAACCTGGGATCGGCTGGCAATAGCTTGGGTTCACGTGCGCCCGGTACTGTGATGATAGGCATATGCTCCTCTACTCACGTAAGTATGCGAGCACTGCAAGCCATGTGTGGCGCGGGCTTGTCACAAATGCCAGAATATAACACGAATCTTTCGACTGTCAAGACGCCGGTGAAATCAAGCCAGAGCTATTGCCAAGTTGGTCTGACGCCTAGAAGTTGCAGCGACAAAAACGTAAGGTCAGCGTACGCCAACCATGTGTAGGCGCGCGGCGCGCTCTGTTATTTGACCTGTTTGAATCCACTCTGGCTATAGGCGAACTTGACCGGCGTTTTGTCTTGCCACGTTTCCAGCATGACCAGGTTTTTCCATAGCTCGAAAATATACCCCATCGTTTTCTCGGTGTAACGCGCGTCCAGGTCGCCGAGCGATCCTTTCTCATGCTGGAGGTGCAACTCGCCCTGATGGACCTGGGTCACGACGATCTTTGGCGCGCCATAGTTATAGTGCGGCGCAAGCAGCGCGCGAATCACCTCGTCATAGTCGCGGCTTTTGATTTGAATGTCGTGCTCTTCCGCGTCTTCTTCGTCCGCATAGCCGTAGCTGAAGAGATTCAGTTTCGCCGCCAGTTCTTTGGTCAAATAGTTGGACAGGAACGAAATGTCGTTTTCGGTGGCGCGCACCTCGAACAGCTTGGCAAATCCATCTTGCGGCGATTCGCCCGCCGCGCGCATCGCATCCCAACGCGACTTGATGTCCACCAGGATTTTATAGCCCAAGTAGTACGGATTGAGCTGGAGCCGACTGCCCGGCTGCACCACGCTCGAATGGAGTTTCGCAAATTCAATGGTCTCGCTGGGGGTGAGGTTTTCGTAGCGGCTCAAGATTTCCGCGTGCCAGAAAGACGCCCAGCCCTCATTCAAGATCTTGGTTTCGAATTGCGGAAAGAAATAGTACGATTCTTCGCGGATAATCTCCAGCACATCTTTTTCCCACGGTTCGACGGGCGCATAGTTGGCGAGAAACCATAGCAAGTCTTTCTCGGGATGCGGGGGTATCTGGTCCCCGATGACCTGGGTCGTCACCGCAAGTTGCTTTTCTCCAAAGAGATCGGCGTACGGCACCGGGCGCGCTTCTTTCTCGATGACTTGGCGCGCCGGATATTTTTTTCGATTCAATCCCTTGTGCGAATCGATGTGGCGGTCGAGCGCAAAGCCAATGTCCATCACGTGCTCGACGCGATCCAAGCCGTACTTGTCGATGTACTCGTCAATGCGCCGCGCGTGCTCCACGGCTTCGTTCACCATATTGCGATTCGAGCCATCGAACCAAATGTTGTTGCGGAAGAAATCGCTGTGCGCGAAGACGTGCGCGGCGACGAGCAGGTTGTCGATCTCTTCGTTCGTGTCGAGCAGGAACGCGTAGCAGGGGTCGTTGTTGAGCACGATCTCGTATATCTTCGACAAGCCCATCTCGCCGTGAATCTTGTGGTGATTGTAAACCTTGCCGTAGCTCCAGTGCTGCGCGCGCGTCGGGAGACCGTATGCCGCGATCTCGTGCATAATGTCGAGCGGGATGACTTCGAAATAGGTGTCGAACGGACGCAGTCCCAGCTCCCGCGCCAGTTTCTCGATCTCGACGAGCCGGTCTTCGAACATGGCTAGTTTTCCCGCACTTTCAAAAACTCGCGCAGCGCGCTGTAGACCTGATCGCGTTTCTCGATCGTCACCGCCACAAAGCGCGGGTGTTCGATCGTTTTGAATTCATGAAAGAGGGTGCTCCATTGCGGCGACAGGGGCATGCCGCGTCCCACATACGGAGAAAAGAATTCGTTGTAATTCACTTCGCCGTAGCCGACCATCGCGCTGACGCGGAGCAAGTCCTGGATGAGGTTCAGGCAGCGTGCGTTATCGTCCGCGTAGTTATCTCCATCGGAGAAGTGAAAGACATAGTTATTCCAGCGCGTCTGCGGATGGTGCTTGGCGATGTGATCGAGCGCGAGCGCGTACGCGCTGCTGCACATCGTGCCGCCGCTGTTGGACAGGGTGAAGAAATCTTTCTCGGGTACGATCGCCGCTTCCGTGTCATGCGCGATAAAGATGGTTTCGACCGTGCGGTACTTGAGCTGCAAGAAACGCACCATCCAGAAAAAGAAACTCTTGGTGATGTATTTTTTCTCGGTCGTCATCGAGCCGCTGCGGTCCATCAAGAGATAGACCGCGCAGTTCGAATGGAACTCTTCGTGGATCTCCGGCACGCGAAAGCGCAGGTCGTCGTCGACGATCTTGCCAACTTTCGGCTTGCCTTTGGCGGCTTGGCGCTTGAGCGTTTGTTTCAGCGTGCGCCGCCGGTCGAGATTGGCGAGCGATCCCTTTTTGCGAATGTCTTCAAATCGCCACGCGGTCGTCTTGACTTGGTCCTTTTGTTTTTGCTCGAGCCACGGCAAGGCGAGGTCTTCCAGCATCATGCGCGTCAGCTCGTCGAGCGAAATCTCGGCTTCGTAAATTGCCTGACCGGGTTGATCGCCTGCTTGACCCGGCGCGTTACCATCGTCGTCGTTCGCGATCACATCGCCGACGCTGCCCGGTCCCTGACCCACGCCGCGCCCGTTTGTCGCGCGGTCGAAGATAAAGCGGTACTGGTCGAGGTAGCGCACCGGAATCTTGACCCGCTTTTGTCCGTCGGAGGTGATGATCGTTTCTTCCGCGATCAGCTCTTTCAGATTTTGCTTGATCGCTTCGCGCACGCGCTTGTCGTGGCGAATGGAATCTTTCAACCCGCGTCGGCGCAAATCCCACGGGACGGCAAAACTGGAAATCGCAACTGTCATAACATCACCTTCGGTAATGAGCCAATGAACCAATGTGCCAATGAGCCAAAATGATCGATCCGATGTTTGGCTCATTGGTCAATTGGCAAAACGGCTCATTTTTCCCGCGCCAACAGCGACGAAACGTATTTGAGTAATTCGTTCGAGCATTCCGAGCAGTACCCTTCGCGTTCGATCAGTGTGTTGACCACCTCGTTGATCTTGCGAAGTTGTTCGGGATCAGGATTGCGCGTCGAGACCGTGAGCTTGATCGTATCCCGGCGCTCGTCGAATAACTGCTTTTCGATGGCTTCGCGCAGCTTGTCGTGCGTGCGGTAATCGAAACGTTCGCTGCGCCGCTGCGCCATCGCCACCTTGCGGAAGATTTCGTTGCGGAAGGCGTCCTTGCCGCTTTCGGAGACCTTGACCTTGTCCTCGATCGAGCGCATCAATTTTTCGTTCGGCGGAACTTCTTCGCCAGTCACGGGGTCCGGCAGTTTCCGGTCGTCGAGGTACGCTTCGACGTTGTCCAGGTAATTGTCGAGCAGTGCCTGCGCCTCATTTTCGAAAGAGACGAAGAAGGCTTTTTGGACGTCCGTCCGGGCGATTTCGTCGTACTCTTTGCGCGCGTCGGCAATCAGGTTGATGTAGCGTTCTTTTTGCTCCTTGGTCATGCCGCTGTGCCCCTCGATGCCTTCTCGGATCGAGCGCAGCGCGTCGATGGGATTCACGCACTTGGCACCCGGTCGCGTGAACGCGGCGCTGATGCGATTGATGACAAAGCGCGGCGAAATCCCATCCATCCCCTCGCGCTCCGTTCCTTCTTTGATTTGTTTGACATCTTTTTGCCGAAAGCCCTCCACGTCCTCTGCGCCGTCGTACAATCTCATTTTCTTGATGAGCGTCAGCCCTTTGATCTTGGGCTCTTCCAGGCGCGTCAGCACTGCAAACATCGAAGCCAGTTCTAGCGTGTGCGGCGCGACGTGGATGTTGCCGAATTTCGATTGACGCAGCAGTTTGTCGTAAATCTTTTGCTCGGCGGAGACGCGCAAATTGTACGGCATCCGTACGACGATCATACGATCCTGCAGCGCTTCCGATTTTTTGTCTGCCATGAACGCGTTGAATTCCGTCTCGTTCGTGTGCGCGACGACAACCTCGTCGGCGTAGATCAGCGGAAAGCGGCCGGTCTTGATATTCTTCTCTTGCGAAAGCGTGAGCAAAACATACAAGAAGCGTTCGTCCGCTTTCAGCATCTCGATAAATTCCATCAGTCCGCGATTTGCCACGTTCAATTCGCCATCAAACCGATACGCGCGCGGATCCGATTCCGCGCCGTACTCGCCGATTGTCGAAAGATCGATCGAGCCGACCAGTTCGGTAATGTCCTGCGATTTGGGGTCTGCGGGGACGAACGTGCCGATGCCCATGCGTTCGCGTTCGGAAAAGAAAATGCGCTTGACCGGCACGGAGTAAATATCATTCCGGTACTTGTTCTCAAGATTCATCGCGCAGCGGGGACACAGCTCGCCCTCGATGTGAATCTTGAATTCGCTCAAGAATTCAGGGCGAATCGAATGCGGCACCAGGTGAAGCGGCTCTTCGTGCATGGGGCAATCGGCGATCGCGTAGACCGCGCCTTCCGGCGCGCGCGTATATTCCTCCAAGCCGCGTTTGAGCAAAATCACAAACTGGCTTTTACCGGAAGAAGGCGGGCCGTAGATCATCAGAATACGCCGTCCCACATCCGAACCGAGCGACGCGGCTTTAAAGTATTCCATGATCTGCGTCAGCGCTTCGTCCACGCCGAACAAGTCCTTTTGGAAGAAGAGGTACTTTTCGACGCCGGTCACTGGATCGATCTCGACGCCCGCCGCGCGCACCAGCTCGTAAATGCGCGCGTGGGCGAGCTGCCCGACGCGCGGGTTGGCGCGGACGATTGAGAGATAGTCACGAAAAGTACCGCTCCATCCCTCGGCTTTGTGGCTCTCCGCGTGCGAGTCCAATTTGTCAAGCAATTCATTCATGGCAATTTCTCCTGCTGCGCCTGTAAAAAATCCCGCCGGTTGATTTATGCCTCCCGAGAGGAACGCTGTTCCCGGCGCGCTGTGTGGATCGGTCGGGTCGCCGATGAAACGATGCGGAATGATCGAGTGGGTGCGGCGCAATTTGCCCGCGGATCCAAGTACGGGGCGTGGCTGCGATGCCTGCCCGGCTGGAACAAAACAAAAACCGTCCTAGCGTTAGACCAGAACGGTGAATGCTATAACGTTCCTCACCTTTGAGGCAAGTCACTGCAAGTGGATTATTCCCTCGGACTCAGCGCGAGGGATCTATCATTGGCTAAATTATACTCCATTTATTTTTTTTGGCAACCGTCGCCGGCGCGCGACCGCGCATCTTAGTACCTGACAAGTGAAATCTTTGCTTTTTCGGCAAAGAAACCTGTCCACTAGCATGACGGTGACCGGCGATGCGGTCACGCTCTATCCCGCTGCCATCGCAACGCCGTCGTCCACGCTGTACGTGCCGATCACAGTGACACCGGCGCTAAATACGACGATTCAGGGCAAGATCGTTTTTGAGACTGCGACTGGCGGCGAGATTTACACGGTGATCGGTCTGGTCGACATGGCGACCGGCAAGGTGACCGAACCGCAATGCGCGCAGATTTGCTTCGTGCCGAGTTGGAACAGCGACGCGTCTGGACGCGCGCCGTCCATTGAACCTGCACGCCGTCGATCTGGCGGCGCTGGGGCACGAAGTCGCGGAAAATATGCGGTCGCTGGCGAAGAATCGGTCTATCCTCCTTGAAACGGAGGGGGACGCACCAGCTCAACCGCACATCTTTGAGCGCTTTTTCCGCGTCGACAAGGCGCGGGCGCGGGCGAGCGGCGGCAGCGGGCTGGGACTGGCGATTGTCAAGGCGATTGTGGAAGGGCACGAGGGAAGCATCGAACCTGTGGAAAGTGTGGTGGGGCAGGGCACAACCATTCGGTTTACACTTCCACGCGGACACGGGCATACTGGGCTGGTTAAGGTTTTTTAACCTCAATACCTTGACTCTCGACTAGGATTAGAGGTATAATCGGATTGCGTCATGTCTAGGTTAAAGGATTTAGCCCAATAATCTAGCGACCGTGCTTACACAAGCATCTGAGGGAGTTGTCAGCCCGGTCGCGCAACACGGCAAGACGTGGCGCATTCTCTCTCTAGTCCGGAGAGTCTGTTTGCGGTTCCGCGGTAGCCGCGGGGAAATTGTTATTCCCCGCGGCTATTTCTATCTGTGGCTGGTTAAAAGCATCTGCGCGATAGAAGGTGCTGATGTTTGTAAGCCGCGCCCCCCAGAACCAGTTTGCCCGAGAGCCAAACGAACGTCACCTGCGCGCGAAGGGAGCGTTGATCGAGCTTCGCCGCGTCGTCAAGCGATTTGACAGTACCGCCGGAACTTTTACTGCCCTCAAAGGCGTAGACCTATGCGTGGGCGCGGGCGAGTTCGTAGCCGTCATCGGAAAATCAGGCAGCGGCAAATCTACTCTCGTCAACATGATTGCCGGCATCGACCGTCCCACGTCCGGCGAAGTCTACGTTGGAAACACGGCGGTTCACGCGCTGGGCGAGAATCAAATGGCGATCTGGCGCGGTCGCACCCTCGGCATCGTCTTTCAATTCTTTCAGCTTCTCCCCATGCTCACACTCGCCGAAAACGTGATGCTGCCGATGGATTTTTGCGGGATGTATTCGCCGCGCGAGCGACGCCAGCGCGCGTTCGATCTGCTCGATCAGATGGAGATGACCGACCACGCGAACAAACTCCCCTCCGCGATCTCCGGCGGGCAGCAGCAGCGCGTGGCGATTGCGCGCGCGTTGGCGAACGATCCTCCTATTCTGCTCGCCGACGAACCCACCGGCAACCTCGATTCAAAAACAGCCGATTCGGTCTTTCAACTGTTCACTGATCTGGTTAAACAGAACAAGACGATTTTGATGGTCACGCACGATAACGATCTCACCCAACGCGCCTCGCGTGCTGTCCTCATCGCCGATGGCGACATCGTCGAGGGAGCGCGGGCGCAAGTCAGTTCTATCCGCGATGTCGAGGCGCGCGATGCTTAGCCCGCGTTGGCGCAAGGTGTTGCGCGACCTGAGCGGTAACCCGGTGCGGACCGTGCTCGTCGTGCTGGCTATCGCGGTCGGCGTGTTTGCGGTTGGCGTCGTCACGTACACATTTTCGATTGTTTCGCAGGAATTGGCGCTCAGTTATTCCAAAGCCAATCCTGCCAGCGCAACGCTAATCACGGATTCTTTTGACGATGACTTGGTCCAGACCGTGCGCCGTATGCCAGGTGTAGCCGATGTCGAAGCGCGTAGCACGCTTGTTGTGCGTGTCCGCGTAGGATCGGATGAATGGAAATCGCTTTTGCTTTACGCCATACCTGACTTTAACAACATCCGCATTAACCACGTCGTCCCTCAGGGCGCGTACGCGGCGCGCCCCGAATTTCACGCAGAGCGTGGCGAATGGCCGCCGCCCGAACGATCGGTCCTGCTGGAGCGCTCGTCGCTCCTTGTGCCCGGGCTTGTTCCGCCGAATCTCCAAGTGGGAGACCAATTGGAGATCGAAGTGTCCACCGGCGGACAAACCCGCCAGCTGCGTGTGGCTGGGCTTGCCTATGAAGCCACTCAGTCGCCGGCTCCCTTGATCAACTTGGCGTACGGCTATATCACGATGGATACGCTGGAGTGGCTGACAGGATCGCGCGGATCCGACACCCTCTTCATCGTAGTCGCCGACGACAAGCTCGACATGGCTCACGTCACGCAGATCGCCGAGCAAGTCAGAAACAAAATTGAATCGAGTGGACGAACCGTCTACGCCACCGAAGTTCCCGAGCCAGGCAAGTATCCGCTGCAAGACCTTTTCGCCGGAATGCTGCTCATCCTGAACTTACTTGGGTTTATGGCGCTGTTCCTCAGCGGCTTTCTCGTGATCAACACCATTTCCGCGTTGCTGGCGCAGCAAGTGCGACAAATCGGAATGATGAAAGCGATCGGCGCGCGCACGTCACAGATCACCGCGATGTATTTTGTGATGGTGCTGTTGTTCAGCATTATGGCGCTGGCGATTGCGGTACCCGCGGCGATGTTCGTCGCCGTTCAAACCAGTCTCGTGCTGGCTGGCTTTGTCAATGTGGACCCGCCCGACTTGAGCATGCCGCCCAACGTACTCATCATCGAAATTACGATCGGTCTCTTGGTGCCACTCTTGGCGGCGGTCTATCCGATTCGGTCCGGCACGCGCGTCACGGTGCGCGAAGCCATCAACGATTACGGCTTGAGCAAGGCAAGGACGAACACCGGCTGGATGGACCGACTGTTGGAACAAGTACGCGGTTTGCCGCGTCCGATGATGCTTTCATTCCGTAACACCTTTCGGCGCAGAGCACGGCTGACGCTCACGCTGCTCACCTTGATTCTGGGCGGGACCATCTTCATTGCCGTCGTTAGCGTTCACGCTTCGATGCTCCTGACGCTGGACGATGCATGGAAATACTGGAAGTTCGACATACTCATTCCTTTCGCGCATCCTTATCGAACGGACGCCATTGAACAGGCAACCGCGCGCGTGCCCGGCGTCGTCAAAGCGGAATCGTGGGACTTTGACACGGCGCGCCGTCTGCGCGCCGACGAAAGTGAGAGCGATACGATCACTCTGTTTGCGCCGCTCCCAACCACAACGATGCTGGAACCGACGCTAGTCCAGGGACGATGGTTGAATCCGGGAGATGATAACGCCATCGTGGTCAGCACCGATGTCGTCAAAGCTGAACCGGACATCAAAGTGGGCGACGAGATCACGCTCAAGATTCAAGGACGAAAAACCGACTGGCGCGTCGTGGGCACCGTCCGTGTTATTGGACGCTTTGGACCTGGCATTGGCAATGTGTACGTCAATTACCCATACTATGCGCGCGTCGTCGGGCAGATGGGGCGCGCGACGAGCGTGCAAGTGATTACCGACCATCACGATCCGGCGTACCAGTCGCAAATCAAAAGTATGCTGGAGGAAACCTATAAGCAAGCCGGACTGCGTGTTACCGGCGGCGGCACGACCAGCGGACAACTTCGGCAAGCCAATGAACTGGGCTTTAATATCATCGTCGCTTTACTCATGGCAATGGCGATTCTAATGGCGGCGGTGGGCGGACTGGGTCTGATGGGGACGATGAGTCTGAATGTACTGGAGCGCACGCGTGAGATTGGCGTCATGCGCGCGATCGGCGCGTCGAATCGCGCGGTTTGGCAAATTGTTATGGCGGAGGGAATTTTTATCGGGCTGCTCAGCGGTGTGATTGCCATAGTGATTGCGATCCCACTCGGCAAACAATTGAGCGACGCTATCGGCGATCTGCTTTTCCAACTGCCGCTGAATTATACTGTTTCGACGACGGGCATTGCGCTCTGGCTCATCCTCGTCGTTATCCTATCGGCGGCGTCCAGTTTCGTGCCCGCGTACCACGCCTCGCGGCTCACCGTGCGCGAGGTGCTGGCGTATGAATGATCTGTGAAAGGTCACGTTTCGCAAACCACGAAACGAGGAGCCCACTATGAAAAAACCATTCATTGTATTTGCTAGCCTTGCGATTCTCGCCGCCGGCGTCATCGCCTGCTCGGTCGCTGCGTCTCAAGCCGATGTTCCGAACGGCGCGCCGACTGTCTTGCCGACCGTCAAAGCCGGTAACACGATCCTCGCGGAGGGGAAGGTGGTTCCCGCGCGTAGCGCCGCGCTCGGCTTCCAGGTCGCGGGGACTGTCGCTGAGATTCCGGTAGCCGTAGGCGATCGCGTGGCGAGCGGTCAAGTACTCGCGCAGCTTGACGCGCGTCAACTGGAATTGCAGCTGGCGCAGGCGGAAGCCAACCTCGCCGCTGCCCAAGCCAAGTTGAACCAGCTCAAGCGCGGTCCTTCGGCGGAAGACCTGGCTGCCGCCAAGCAAGCGGTTGCGTCAGCCCAAGCCGCCTACGACCAATTGCTCCAGCCGGACAAGGGTGAACTGGATGTCCTCAGCGCGGACATCGACAAGGCGCAAGCCGCGTTCACAAATGCCCAGCAAGCGTATGATCGTACCGGCGGCGATGCTAATCCGAACGGCGGCATGTTGCCGGAGCACAAAGCGATGCAGATGGCTTGGATCGATTTGCAGAGAGCGAAAGCCGTGTACAACAACAAACTTCATCCACCCGACGCGCAGGTTCAGCAGGCGCTGTCTACACTGGAGAACGCCAAAGACCAATTAGCCAAGTTGACGCCAACCGCGGAGGACTTGGCTGCAGCGCAGGCAAATGCCGATGCGTCGCAAGCCGCGCGTGACCTGGCGACGGAGCAAGTCAAGCACGCCAAGATCGTCGCGCCGTTCGCCGGCACAGTCGCATCCATCGATATCAATCCGAATGAGCAGGCGGCAGCCGGCGTTTCAGTCTTGCGGTTGGCGGATAATACCGTTTGGCAAATCGAAACCACGAATCTGACCGAAATCAACATCGTGAATGTCAAGGAAGGCAATCCCACCAAGATCACCTTCGACGCCATTCCGGGCTTGGAACTCACCGGCGTTGTCGCCACCATCAATGGCTTTGGCGACAATCGGCAGGGCGATATTGTTTATCGAATTGTCGTCAAACTAGATCAACAGGATGATCGATTGCGTTGGAATATGACTGCCAAGATCAGTATCGCCAAATGAATCCAGGATTCATCGAAACACAAATTCAAAAGTGAGGAAAAACATGATAGACGTCATTACGGGTGAGAGATTCAAAGCCGTCAAGCGCGAGAAACTCGAGCAGGCGGTGAAAGCCCTGCAAGACTTGAAATTGGCTGATTATTTTCCTGACAGCAAGTTGATCTTTACCATCCGCAGCGGAGTCGTTCAACCCGGCGTGAAAATTGAGGACAACATTCATGCCAAGACGTAGACAAGGTTGATCCGTTGCCGCGCGCTATGGCGATAAATCCTTGACGTTACAGCGTGACAACCACTCAACCGACCGATATTTTCTGCAAGGAGGTGATAGAAAGCAACCGATCCAACCGTTGAAACCGAAACGGACGTGGAGTGACGTAAGGTATGCGGCTCGATTGGCAAAGGAGGAAGATCCATCTACTCCGATTCTCGCGCGTCACATGTCATGTCACCGTACCCATTGTGTCTCTCAAGGAGGAGTAAAATGTTTGCCAACAAGCATCGTCTGGTTCTGTTGGGGTTGATCATTGTCATGATGGCTTTGGCGCTTAGTTTCGCCAGCGCGTCCACGTTGGACGCGGCAGCGCCGCCGGCGCAAGGTCACCGGTTCATCCTGGTCGCTAAGAGCGATGGGGATTACAACGCGTTGCGCGAGGAAGCCCTCAAGGCGGGGGGCAAGATTCTTCGCGAGATGAGCGCGGTCAAAATGCTGGTCGTCGCTGCTCCAGCGAATTTTAAGGATGCCCTGAAATCGAGTACCCATGTGGAAGGCGTCGTGCCGGACCGGATCGAGCGGCTCATTCGCCCGGAGATGCAAGCCGAGTTCTTCGGTACGACCGAACTTCGTAAGCGCATCAACTTGGGTACCCCGCAAGGTTTGAACAAGCCCGCGGTCAAACCCGACCCGGCGTTCAACCTGCCCGGTCTCCTGTGGAATGTGTTGCGAATCAACGCCCCCGAAGCCTGGAAACTTTCGACGGGCAGTCCACTCGTCACCGTCGGCGTCGCAGACACGGGGTTGGACTATACGCACTCGGAGCTCAAGACGCAGGTCGCGAATGTCGTTGACTTTACCGGCACCGAGGATCCCCCCATCTGCAAGACCTACTTCGCTTTGCCCTCGCCGCCTTTCCCCTCGCCGAGTATGGGTGATGCGGATCTAGCTGCATTCTTCCATGGACCGGCAAACACAGACTGGAACGGTCACGGCTCGTGGATCGGCGGAAACATCGCGGCTGCGCTCGATGGCGTTGGGATCAACGGAATCGCGCCGAATATCAAGCTGGTCTCGCTCAAGATCTCGCAGTGGTGCGGATCGGCGTACGACTCAGAGATCATCGATGCGTTCCTCTATGCCGCCGACCACGGCATTAACATCGTGAGTATCTCATTCGGCGGATACCTGGATCTTAAAGATCCCGCTCAGAAGTTGATCTACCAGCAGTACGTGAAAACGGTCGCCTATGCGCTCTCCAAGGGTACCGTGATCGTCGCGGCAGCAGGCAACGAGCATGTTCGCATCGGCGCGGGCGGCTTGGTGATGAGTCATGGTCCCCTCACCACACCGGGAAGCGCGTTTGTCGACTATTACGGTCTGTACGAAAATCCCGGCGGTATCCCCGGCGTCGTCGATGTGGCTGCAACAGGAAACGTGGTGAATGCTCCGTCGGCAACCTGCCCGGACGGTACGACGGGGAGTAACGCGACCTGCAAACCCACGAGCGACGCGCATCAGCCGATCGGGGTCAGCAAGAAGAATCAACTCGCCTACTATAGCAACTATGGTCCGCGGATCGATGTCGCCGCACCGGGCGGCGCGCGCAAGTTCAACTTGCCGCTTTGGGATCGCGGCGGTACGTCGGGTTATCCGGTCACGACCGCCGATGGATTCAACGCTTGGGAGGACTTTAGCATCACGTCGAACTGGGCGATGGAAATCCCGTGCTACTACTGGACTGACCCGAGCGCCTATCCCTACTTTTATCTAAACGAGTGTTACTCTACGATCCAGGGTACCTCGATGGCTACTCCGCACGCCTCGGCGGCGCTCGCTTTGATCGCCAGCCGGGTTCCGGCGGCGCGTCACAATCCGCTTCTGTTGATCGGTCTGTTGAAGATCAATGCACAGAACATCAGAGGCAACACGACGCCGCCGCTGAGCGCTACAGATACTTCTGCGGCTGATCTTACCGGCATCGTATGCGCGGACGGGTACTGCCACCTGGGCGGTCCCGCGATCTCGGATAGAGACGCGTACGGCACTGGACTGGTGAACGCGGCTGGTCTACTCCAATAGTACTCAGCGAGCGCGTCGATAAAAACAAAAACGGCGGGTGCGCTTGGCATCCGCCGTTCTCTGTTTCTGCTGGCTACGGTCGACCTGGCTTTTCGCATAAAAAGGGCAGACGGCTTCCGCCGCTGTGGTATTCATAGACCCGACTGCCGACTCGCAGTTGGATGCGTAGTCCATCGACGAGTGCCTGAGTATACATGATGCCGGGCTGCGGACATCCCAGACTTCCGTTGGACCAGGTGACGGACTCGGCGCTGACGAGATCGATTTGATCGGGATTGATGGACAATCGTTTTGCCAAGTCCTCTTTTGCTATTGTCACCGCTTGTTGTGTAGCCGAATGGATAGGCGCAGACGAAGGAACGGGGGTCATATCGCTATTGCCCTTTCTGATTTCCGTATTGGTTGGCATGATGGGGACAAGTGTTCGCTGTTGTGGAATGATTATTGGTACGGGAGACTGGAGCGTCGGCGTCTCAGCTAGACTCGGTTGAGGTGTGATGGCGGTTGTAGTAGGGGGCAGTGATGGGGCTGGACTGCAACTGACCAAGCTCCAAAAGATCGATACACCAATCCACAGGCAATTCCACTGGCGTCTCATAGTTTATCTCTCGCTCCAGGTGTTGGTATAGGTCGTCTACGATTCACTTGATAGACGCCATATATGCGTCCCAAGTTCCATTCGTTCACAGGGTTGCGCGAGAGATCGTCTCGAGGGCAAATCACGATGTGTTGCGAACGGAACGACCCGCTACGATAGGATGACACTCGGCGAGAATCATCTTTACCGCCAATTGCGTTCGCCGGCAGGTATGCGTCTTGCGAAACACATGGGTCAGCATATTTCGAACGGTCTGGTGGCGAATGCCAAGCTGTTTTGCGATTTCCTTGTTGCTCATGCCGCTTCCAATCAGCGTAGCAATTTCTTGCTCCCGCGGACTGAGCAATGAATCATCGTCCATCGCTTCTCCTTGAAAAATGTACAGGGTTGGACAAGAAAAGCTTGCGCCACTGATGGTTATTGGCACGCCATCACAGAGACATCGTCGATGAAGAAACTGGTTGGATTGCTCGCGTCGGTGTCGGCTACGAAGGCGATCTGGATGGTCTGCCCCGTGTAGGGCGATGCCGAAATGGTCACGGTCGTTTGCTGCCAGACGGTGTTGGCATCTCCATCGTAGAGGTTGTACGGAGTAGTCAGAATAGTAGCGCCCGTCGAGTCACGCAGTTGCACGTCGAGTCGGTCGTTGACCAGCGGACTCGGCTCGTTCGTGTTGACGAGCCACCAGAAACTCACTTGCAAACTGGCGGTGCCCGACGGTACCGTGATCGTTTGCCAGAGAGATTCTTGGACATTATTATCGCCGCCCAGCCAGGCTTTCCACGCGCCAGAGTGAGTGGGATTGGGTTGAGGGATCGACGAATTATCAAGGATGCTGCTGGATCTGTTGCTGGCGGTTTGCCAGTGGGGATTCGGCAATCCCGCTTCAAAGCCGCCATCCTGAACAAGCTCCGATGTTACAACAGACAAGGTAATGTTGTTGCTGTGCGAGAGCGTTCCTGAATTTCCGGTGATCGTGAGCGGATATGTCCCAATGATTGTGGTGGGTTGAGTTGCGATGGTCAGGAGCGTGCTTGCGGTCGGTACGAGTGAATTAGCGGCGAATGTCGCGCTAGAGCCAGAAGGCAAGCCCGAAACGGACAGATTCACCGGCGCGCTAAAGCCATTTGTGCTGGTGAGGTTCACGGTATAGTTCACACTATTGCCTTGCACAGCAGATTGAGATGCTGGCTGAGCGCTTAATGCGAAATCTGGCTGGGGAGGTTGCTGTACCACGACTCGACAACGGAATTGGGGCGCGTCTCGTAAGTAGAACGGATAGTCGCCGACAGAAGCAAACAAGTAAGCATAAGTACCGCCGGCAGGTATCGTTGCAGGAAACGACGCGCTAGGCGCAAGTCTGGCAGCTTTTGGAGCCGCGCTAGAACTTGGACTTGCCATGTTTTTCACGATCAGCGGAAGGAACAATGAAAAGGTAGGCGTGCCGCTCTCAAGAATTTGGGTTGCTGTTGTAGAGTTATACCAAGTGATGGTTGTTCCGGCTGCTACCGTGATTACACTGGGGTTAAAGCCGGACGAAGTGATCGTGATCTGATTCGAGGCGAGAAGATATGGCACAGCGTTTCGAACAGCCATTGCGCGTGATGAGTCTCTCTCAGGTAAAATGGTTGCCGCTGCAAGACCTGTCTCGCCCCACCAGAGAAAAATGGTGATGACGGTCATCGCGAACAGACTTGCGCGCGGAATCCAGCGTGAGTACTTGCGCATAATCTTGCCTCCGCATGTCGATGATGGATGGCGATTGCTTCCGGCGATTCGATCGCGCCGAGGCGTTGGATTACCGGCACGCCATCACAGAGACATCGTCGATGAAGAAATTGGTCGGATTGCTTGCGTCGGTGTCGGCTACGAAGGCGATCTGGATGGTCTGCCCCGCGTAGGGTGACGTCGAAATGACCTTTTGCTGCCAGACGGTGTTGGCATCTCCATCGTAGAGGGTGTACAAGGTCGCCAGTATGGTCGCGCTCGTCGCATCGCGCAGTTGCACGTCGAGTCGGTCGTTGACCAGCGGACTCGGCTCGTTCGTGTTGACGAGCCACCAGAAACTCACTTGCAAACTGGCGGTGCCCGACGGTACCGTGATCGTTTGCCAGAGAGATTCTTGGACATTATTATCGCCGCCCAGCCAGGCTTTCCACGCGCCAGAGTGAGTGGGATTGGGTTGAGGGATCGACGAATTATCAAGGATGCTGCTGGATCTGTTGCTGGCGGTTTTCCAGTAGGGATTCGGCAATCCCGCTTCAAAGTCGCCGTCCTGAAGCAGCTGGGTCGTAGCGCATTGACGCGTAATCACGGGCAGAAAAACCAATATGGGTGTCGAGCCAGTAGCGTGAACTCCCGAAACTGACTGTCGCGTCAACGCGGATACGAATCCGATAACAAATAGACTGGAGCAGATTACGATCATATAAGGCAAGGATCGACGAGGCATTGTTTCTCCTGAAACAAGTAAGAGGGGTGGCATTTTCAACCACCCCTCTCGTGTCTCCAACCGGCAGTGACTGACAGGAGGTCCCCTTGCCGCAGATGTCTTCCAGTCGTTTACGGTCCTACAGGAGCAAAGGCGCTCGACTGTCCGAAGGGCGAGTTGGTATTTCCGCCAGTGCCAATGACCTCGATCCGAATCGCGTTAATGGTTCCGTCCGTCTGCAAAAGCCCTTTTACGACCACGGTCGATCCAACTTTCGCCGTGCCGCCCATGATCTGCGTTTGAGCGGTGACGTTGACCGTTAGTCCACTGACGACCCACGCGCCGACGGTGCTCGAAGTTGGCAAGCTTTGCACCGTGCCGAAGAACTTGACGTACCGATATGCCGGCGGCGGAGTTGGTTTAGCTCGCACTTCGATGTACGTCGCATTGACCGATCCATCCGATTGAAGGATACCCACTACCCGGACGAAAGCGCCCACTTCTGCTTTCGCCCGACTCTGATCGACGTTGGTTGTCGAAGAGACATGGACTTGGATCCCGCTGACGCTCCAGTCGCCGATCAGACCGCTGCTGGGTAGACTATCGATCTGCCCGAAGAACTCGAATGGCTTGCCGGGACCGGGCGGCAGGAAGACGACGGTGATCGCGGAGGCATCCACCGAGTCATCCGTTTCGAGCTTTCCTTCCACCTTGACGATTGCGCCAACCGCGACCTTGCCCTTGGTTTGGTCGATTTTTGTTGCGCTAGTCACATGAACCGTGACAGTCTGGGTCACCGGAATAAGCACGGTCCAATCGCCGACCAAATCGGTTGTGCCAGGCAAGGTCTTGACGAGTCCAAAGAACTTGACGGTACCGCCGACGCCGGTCACGACGTCAATCATCGTTGCTTTGATCGAACCGTCCGGTTGCGACCAACCTTGGACCCCAACCAAAGCCCCGATGCCAACAGCGCCTCGGTCTTGGTTGATAATCGTGCTGTCAGTGACCTGCACGGTAACATTGTTGACTTTCCAGGTTCCAATCAATCCAGAGGGGGGCAGACTGTTGACGGTGCCGAAGAAAAAAGTCCCCACGCACGGATTGCATTCGTCGGCGAATGTTACTTGCGCGGTCAAGAGGGTGACGGGCATCAGCAGCAGTAGGAGCACGCAGGCGAGTAACAATCGGGTGTTGAAATGAGTTTTCATCGTTCTTCCTCCTTGTCTGAAAACTTGCCGTCGATAATGTTTCTGACTTTCACCCGGTGACTTGAAAGGCGACCCATTCCGAGGTCGGCTTATCCCTATATTACGACGCCGGGAATTCGTCGAAGATACGGTCTGGGTCAGGTGCGATTCTCCATCCTGCGGGAGGATGGCGCTTTATCGAACGCCAAAACTCACAAATCGATCAAGAACGCCATTTACATAGATCTCGACGCGGTACGCGCCGATAGGAGTGATTGGACCTTGAGTGAAATCAATATAGGGCTGGATCAAGTCGGCAGTCGACATTTCGATTGGGCTCGAAATTTGTGTGTTGCAAGGCGCTGCGTTGCCAACATCGGTTGCAAACCAAACGGCTTTAATTCGGGTCTGGGCGGGTACACCTTGTGACTGCAGAGCGACAACGGCGTGAACTGTTGAATTGCGCGAGAACGTCGTTGTTGGGTACATTGGCGCGCCATTACTGTCCACTCCTTGCGCCAGTGTCACACTCGTGACAATGCCGGAGGGTTGGGCGACGGGCGTCGCTAAAGACGAACAACCGACCTGAGTTGTGGCTGTACGTGTAGGCGATGGTCTTGGTGTGGGGGTAGACGTAGGCGAGGCAGTCGGCTTGGGCGTAGAAGTAGGTCGCGGCGTAGCGCTGCTGGTTGGTTGTGTTGTCGGTACCGTCCGCGGCGCAACGCTACTGATCGGTCGTGTTGTCGGCATAGTTCGCGATGTAATGTTGCTTTCTGGCTGTACTGTCGGTGTAGCATTAGCGATTGGCATTACGACAGTGGTAGGTTGAGCCACTGCAATCGCTCTTTTTTCTGTCGTGGCGATGGAGGTTGCGGTTTGTTCCTCTTGCGCTATTTCCATGCCCGAAGACAGTTGGCAAGCGATCGCGGGTAGAATGAAGGTGAGAATGCCTATCAGCAAGGTTTGAATAAACCTATAGCTTTGCATATCTCCCTCTTTTAACCTACATCACAACGAGGTCTACTGATCGAGTATGCCTGTCGCCAGAGTCAAGAGACGAATTCATCGCCACGGAGTCCAGCCCGGCGGAGGCGCGGGAGGTTTCCAGTTCGGCGGTGGTGCCGGCGGCGTTGATTTGGGCGGCGGTTGTACCGGCGGTGTCACTTTGGGCAATGGTAGCGCCGGCGGGGTCCAGTTCGGCGGCACGATTGTGATCGGGAGTGGTGTCCAATTTGATGGTATTGGTGGCATCGTCGGGAAAGCAGGAAATGTTGGCCAACCCGGTGGCAACGGGAACGGCGTTCCATTGGCGGGCGGCGTCAGCCAAGCCGATGGCAACGGGAATGGCGTTCCGTTGGCAGGCGGGGTGGGCCAATTCGTCGGCCATGGACACAGCGGAATGGTTGTTGAAAATGGGAGTGAAGATATCGAAACACCTGGCGGAAAATAGAAACATGCAGGCATGGTCGTCGTCGCTGGCATCGTAGCCCACGTCGTTTGCCATTCGGTTGGGTGGAACGGCGGCGTGACCGTCATGGCGGGAGTGGGTTGCGGTGTTGCCGTGACGGTCGATGGAATTGTCGTCGCCGGCGGAACAGGAGTTGTTGAAGGGGTAGGCGTCGTGATCAGACTGGCTGGCGGTGTTGGCGTGGGCGAAATTTTTCCTTCCCACGCCCGCATTTGATCTCGCAACGTTGTGAATAGTTTCTGAACGTGCGCAAGGTTGGTCGAAGACTTGGCAGAAGCTGCGGCGGTATCGATCACTTGCAATTGTTGTTCAAGCCGATCCAGCGTGTGGTTGATCTCGTTCGCCAGAAAAGGATTGTCCCTCGCGATACCGCTCTGCAGCGCAATTTCGATTTCTGCTTGGAGACGCGCCATTACTTGGTCTGGCAACGGCGTGCCGGTTTCATTCAGAGCCGTAAGCTCATCGATACGTCGATTTGCGAAATCAAGCGCAAGACCCGCGCGTGCCTCTGGAGTCGTCGCCAGGTCAAGGCGTATGTCCTCGCTCAACGTCTTGACGGAATAGAGTGGATTGGTGGGCAGCGCGTCCTGTGACGCGTAAACTGTTGCGCTGCTGACAGCCAGAACCAACCCCAGCGCGATTATCAGCTTGCCCAACGCGCTTGCAAACGTAAATCCTCCCCGTCTCGGCAGCCAAGCCATCCACTGACTCCGATTGCTAACCGAGCGCGCGGGCATCGTTCGCCGCAACGACTCTGCCTGCGCAAGAAATGCTGCACGACCGCGCTCGGCGGCTTGGGCATCGCGCGGTGGAACCGCGTCGAGTCGCTGGAGCCACTCGCGCAAACGTGGATCGATTGAGTCATTGGATTGACTCATGCATATCCTCTCGACCGTTGAGCAGGGTCCGTCGTAAAGATTCTAGGGCGCGATGTTGCAATGCTTTTATGGCACCCGGAGGTTTGTCTAGCGCCCACGCGATTTCCTGATTGTCCCAACCTTCATAGAACTTGAGCATAACAACCTGCCGCTGGTCAGGCGTAAGGTACCGTAGCGCCGCCCGCACTTCTTCTTGATCTGCGTGATCTTGGATCGTCTGGGAAACACTGACATCCTCGTCGGCAAAGACATTGGATAACAAGGGTAAAGGTTGCGGGGGATCGCGACGCCACCGATCGGTGATCCAATTATGCGCCACACGATACAAGTAAGCTTGCAAATGCTCCTTGGGACCTCCGCCATTTCGCAATATGCAAAGGAATCGTCGGAAAACTTCGGCAACGCAGTCTTCCGCCAAGTCCGGGCAGCCCAGTAAGCGGGCAGCATAACGGTACAAGCCAGGGCTGTACTCGGAATAGACTTGGTTCAGCGCTTGCTCATCGAATTGGAGGACACGCCGTAAGAATTCCTGCTCAGAAGCCACGGTGCATTGTCCTAAACATTATGACGCCAAAGCGGTTGTTGGGGATACGAAAGTTCCGCTCTTAGCGACAACGCAGACTCAACAAGTAGCATTGTCTTGCTAACATCGTGCTTGTTCTTGACGTGAATTTCTTGCCGCCACAAAACCGATCCCAATCAGGAAGTGAGTTGCCATTGCCAGCATTTCAGAGAATCGATGCGTCCCTCTACGGCGACAGTTGCCACATATCCAGGGACAGGGCACAAATCATGCAATGACCAACGTGAAGGCGCATGCGGGTCTCCTTTCACTCGCAATAGCTGCGCCGGTTCTCCAGGATTTAGCGACACATCAAATTCGCTCAAAGGGAGCGCAAGTCCATGCCCGCGCGCTTTCACATAGGCTTCCTTTCGCGTCCAACATTTGAAGAAAGCCTCCGTCCGAACGCTCTTGGGCAGCGCGCGCAGCACCGCCGTCTCGCGCGGAGAGAAAAACTGTTCAGCGGCGGATTCGCTAGCGCGATCCGCGCAAACGTATTCTAGATCGACGCCAATCTCTCTTTCGCGCGTCAGCGCATACAGCGCCAGGTCGCGCGAGTGTGCGATGTTGAAGTGAAGCATGTCGCCGCCAGACTCGCTGGACAAGAACGGTCTTCCATACGGGTTGTAGCCAAACCCCACTTGTCTCGGCGTTATTCCCAGATAGCGGCTCAGAATCGCACGCAGAATGCCGCGGGCGGCAATGAAACGTTCTCGATCACGCTGGAAACAGAATCGCGCCGCCCTTTGCCACTCATCGATGGACAATACGCCGAAGACCTCTTCGATGCTTTCTGAATCCAGGTACGCCCGCCAGATATGGACTTCGTCACGCGCTAGGCGCGGATGTTGCGGCGGAAAACGCCACGGTTCTGGCGCATGCATGGGAATTCTCCGGTGTCATCGGCGCGCTCACGATGGGTCCAAGCTCCCTGCCAATCGTTTCGAGCACCTGCGACCGAGCTGTGTTAATGAAAAAGTGATCGCCCGGGAACGTCCGCACCGCAAACGCCCCAAGCGTTTGCGCTTGCCACGCTTCGAGTTCGGCGCGGCTCACATAGTCATCTGCCAGACCGCCGAACGCGGAGATGGCGCAATCCAAGGGTTCGGCTGGACCATAAACGTAGGTCTCGCAAAGCATCAAGTCAGCTCGCAGGATCGGCAATACCAGCTCCAACAGTTCGGCATTTTCCAGCACTCGCGCCGGCATACCCTTCAGTTCGCGCAGTTTCACCAAAAATTCGGCGTCGGGTAGGGAATGGAGAGGCGAATGATGATCGGGCATTTGCGGCGCGCCGTGACCTGAAACCAACAGACGAGCCGGGCTGAGGCGGTACTGGCGGCGGAGATAGCGCGCGAGTTCAAAACTGATCAATGCACCCATGCTGTGACCAAAGAACGCGAACGGTTTGTCGAAAAAAGAGAGCAGCGCGTCGGCAGCCTCGCGGACGACCGTTGTCAGCTGAGCGCAAAGCGGCTCGGTAAACCGCGTTCCGTGTCCGGGCAGTTGAACAGCGCAGACCTCGATGGCGGATGGAAGACAACTTGCCCACGCGTAATAAAGCGACGCGCTGGCGCCCGAATAGGGAAAGCAAAACAAGCGCATGCGGGCTTGGGAGTTCGGTCGTGGACGCACCAGCCAGGGATTGTGTTTCATGTTTCACCGTCCTGCTTCGCTCAAAATTTCAGGCGCAGTGGTTGGCGCGGATGACTCGGAATGTTCATCCGCCAAGAAGTGACGAAATTCTTTTCTTGCTAACACAAAAACGGAGAGGACCACCATGACAGCGCTGCAGGATAGATAGATCAGCGGTATATTGCGACCGAGCGCGTCAGCCACGATGCCGGTCAATCCCATGGCGATGGGCGCGAGACTGCCGGAGACTGTGCTGAGCAATCCAAAAACGCGCCCACGCATATCGCCGGGGGTAGTGACTTGGAGCAGCGTCGTGATGATGATCGTCACGAAACCGCCTGCCGCGCCACCGATCAACGCCAGCGCCAGCGCCGTGAGCGGACTGTTCGCGATGCCCAGCAAACCGTAGCCGAGCGATTCGAGCAAAATGATCACCGCCATCACGCGATAGCGAACGGCGCCTGTCCATTTGAACGCGCCGGCAAAGATATAGCCGATGACCGACCCGATGCCGTAGCTCGCGATCAAAAATCCATACCAGTCCACGCTCGCTTTGAGAAAATCTTCGACGAAAAATGGCAGCAAGACGATGATGGGCACAGTAAAAAAATTCAAAAACGCAGAGACGAAAACGAGTTCTCGTAGTCCGTCCCGGTGCCAGATATACCGAAAGCCATCTACGACATCGCGCTTGAATGCAGCCGATTGGCTGGGATGGTCGCGCGCGTCGTGAGACAGCGTCTGCGGAATGGCGATGAACAGCATGCTTGCCGCTGAAAACAGGTACGTCAATCCGTTGATGAGGAAGAGCACCGGCGCGCCCAAGAGGCGAAACAACATCCCGCCGATGCCTTGCCCAACGAAGACGGATATTTGAGTGGAGGACTGGAACAACGAGTTGGCGGTAGATACGGAATCTTTAGGAACCAGATCAGGGATCGCCGCGGAAATCGCCGGGCTGAAAAACGAAATGGACACCGCGCCGCACAGAGAAACGACAAATAGCCAGACGAGAATGGCCTCCGTCGCGTCCGGCGCAAGGAACAATAGACCCGCGAGAGATAGAATGGCGATGCCATTCAGAGCGTCGCTGATGAGGATGATTTTGCGGCGGGAGTGTCGGTCGGCGAAGGTTCCGCCAATCGGTCCCAACAAGATCACCGGTAAATTCGACAACATCATCATCAGTCCCATCAGCGTGGCGGATTCTGTGGCGTGTTTGATCCAGAACAGCATGGCGATCTCAAACGCCTGGATGCCTAATCGGCTGACGGTTTGCCCTTGCCATAGCAAGAAAAAATTGCGATTCATCAACTTTGAAGGCATTTGCATATTGTGCACCTGTTTGTATCGATCAAGACTGATCCTTCCACGCGTGTCATCCATCCAATGCCGAATCAAGACACGCTTTCAGTTGCTCGGCTAGCGCCTTTACATGTGGTTCATGGAGCATACTAAGGTGATCACCCGGGACGGCACGTATCTCTACTCCGCCTGTCGCCAGTTTGCTCCATCCCAAATCCGGGTCAGGGTCATCATCTTCAGGGCGCTCTTCCGCACGAAAGAGTGTCACGCCGCCCGAATAGGGTCGCGGTTTGTATTGCCGCCATGCTTCTGTATGCGTTCTAAGCAGACGGACAAAATGACTGAACTGTTCAAGCGTTACATCTGGATAGATAAAGTCGACCTTGCGCGCTTCTTGCCAAACGTACGTCATCTGCTCTTTGGATTCAAGTCGCCGGAGGCAATCCAAAGAAAGATCCAACTGTTTGCCAAATACACTAACCAGGTAAGCAGCGTCGTCCTCGGGCTCTTTAGCTGGCAGGACCGGTCCCTGATCCAGGATCGCCAGCAAAGCCACTTGTTCCCCTTGGGCATCAAGTTGCTGCGCCATTTCATACACGACGGATACGCCCATCGACCAGCTGCCCAAAAGATATGGTCCCGCGGGTTGGTGGGCGCGCAGCGCTTCGACGTAGTAAGAAGCCATGTCTTCAATTCGCGTGTGCAGATCACCGTCTCCATCCACGCCGCGTGCTTGAAACCCAAAGAGCGGCTGATCTGGCTCAAGATAGTGTGCCAGCTCTAAATACCAGTGCACACTTCCACCGGATGGATGCACCAGAAACAAAGGACGTTTGGTTCCCTGAGGTTGAATCGGTACAAGCGAAGATGGCGTCGTTCCGTTTCCCAGAGAACGGCGGACCAGACTAGCCAAGTGCTCAACTGTCGGCTGTTGGAACAGATCGACCAGAGAAACTTTTCGATCAAGTTGCTGCTGGATTCGCGCCATCAAACGCAAGGCGAGCAACGAGTGCCCACCCAACTCAAAAAAATTGTCCTTTACCCCAATGGGGTGAACACCCAGAATCTCTTCCCATATTTGCGTCACCTGAAGTTCGATCGTGTCCCTGGGTGGTACGAAGGTTCGATTCGATTCGGGTCTCGAACCATCAGGTACTGGCAGCGCTCGGCGGTCCACTTTGCCATTCGGTGTGAGGGGCAGCGCCTCCAAAGCTACGAAAGCCGATGGTATCATGTACGCTGGTAACTTGCCGATGAGCGAGTTGCGCAATTCCTCGATGTGAACCGACCGAGTCTCCTGGGGAACCACGTAGGCGACCAAGCGCTTTTCGCCGGAAATCTCTTCACGCGCCAGCACAACTGCCTGCCGGACCGCTGGCTGCTGGCTCAACGCCATTTCGATTTCATCCAACTCAATGCGAAAGCCTCTGATTTTGACCTGCTGATCGATACGCCCTAGAAATTCGAGGTTACCATCCGGCTGATAGCGCACCAAATCGCCGGTTTTGTAAAGGCGCAGGGCGCGACGATCAGTGACCTGTGAATCGCGATTCGCCAATTGTGAGCTGACGACCGATAACCGATCGCACTTTGCCGAAATAAATTTTTCCGCCGTTAGCTCAGGGCGATTGAGATACCCGCGCGCCAAACTTATTCCACCGACATATAATTCGCCGGGCACTCCGATTGGTACTGGGTTCAATTGCTTGTCAAGCACATAAACTTGGGTGTTCGGCATTGGGCGACCGATTGGAACAGTGATGGCGATCTCAGATATATCTTTCACCAAGTAGTACGATGCGGCGACAGTTGTTTCTGTCGGTCCATACCCGTTGATGAAACGCCGACCCTGCGACCAGCGGGCGGCGATCTCCGGAGAACAACTCTCTCCAGCCGAAACGAGAGTGTGCAATCCCGGCAATCGATCTGCCGGAATATCTAACGTCGCCAATAATGACGGTGGCAGCGTCGCGATCGTAATTGCCTGAGCTTGGATAAACTGGATCAAGTCCAATCCGGCTAAGACATCGCGCCGGGCTAAACAAAGTGTAGCGCCAGCCACCAAGGTCGGAAAAATCTCTGCGACCGATGCGTCAAATCCAAAAGAGGCGAACTGCAATACGCGACTGGTTGGGTATATGTCAAACAACTGAATCGTGGCGTTAGCAAGATTGCACAGTCCACGATGTTGCAGCAACGTTCCTTTTGGCGTGCCCGTTGAGCCGGAGGTGTAAATGACATACGCCAAATTGTCCGGCGTCACGTCGCTGATCGGGTCTTCGTCGCACTCTCGCGCGATCATATTCGAATCTGCATCGAGGCACACAACACGCGTCGTATGCTCGGGTAGTTGCTTTGTCAGTCGCTCTTGTGTGAGCAGCACCAGTACGTGTGAATCTTCAAGCATAAAGCCGAGCCGAGTCTTTGGATATGTGGGATCGAGCGGCAGATATGCTCCGCCGGCTTTGAGTACGCCCAGCACGCCAACGATCATCTCGATCGATGGCTCGACACAGATGCCTACGATAACCTCTGGTCCGACACCGAGCTTTTGTAGGTAGTGTGCGAGTTGATTGGCTCGCCGGTTCAGTTCGCGATAAGTTACTCTTTCTTCTTCGTAGACCAACGCAATGGCATCCGGTATTCGCTTGACCTGCGCTTCGAACAATTCGTGGACACAGCGATCGAGCGGATAGTCGGCGTGCGTATCGTTCCATTCAACCAAAAGTTGCTGCCGCTCGGCTTGCGTCAACATTGGGATCGCCGCAAGCAGACCATCCGGCTGAGATGCCATACCCTCCAACAAGGTTTGCAGGTGCCCCAACATTCGCAAGATGGTTGGCTGATCGAAACGACTAGAATCGTACGAAATCTTGAGCATCAACTCGCGCGCCGGACCTATGATCACCGTGATCGGATAGTTGGTTTGTTCCGCCGAGCGGACGTTGAAAATTTCCAGATCGGTCTTGCCTTCCTGGAGCGCCTCGCCGACCGGCAGGTTCTCAAAGACCATGATGCTTTCGAACAACGGCAAGCCGCGCGGCACCGCGCTCCATCCTTGAATCTGGACCAATGGGCTGTATTCGTACTGGCGCAGTTCGGTCTGGTACGTTTGCAAATCCTTCAACCAACTCAACAACGACGCGTCGGGCGGCACACGCACGCGCACCGGCAGGGTATTGATGAACAATCCTACCATTGTCTCCGCGCCGGCAAGTTCCGCTGGACGACCGGACACTGTCGCGCCGAACACCACTTGATCCTCGCCACTGTACCGGCTCAACAACAGTGCCCATGCGCCTTGCGCTAACGTATTCAGCGTCAATCGATTTTTGCGCGCCAACGCGTTCAACGCCGCTGTCGCCTCGGCTGACAGATGCGTCTCCACTTCGACGGCGCGCGCGCTGGCGTCAGCCGCGCTGCCGCGCGATCGATCGACGACCAGCGGCGTGGGCGCGGTGAATCCCTTGAGCGTCTCTCGCCAGAATGTTTCTGCCTTGCTGACGTCTTGCCGCTTGAGCCAGACGATATAGTCGCGGTACGGACGCGGCGGCTCGAGGCGAAGATCGCCGCCACGGCTGAACGCATCGTAGAACGCAAGGACTTCTTGGAAGACAATCGGGACGGACCAACCATCCAGCAGCGCGTGATGGTGACACCACACAAACTCGTAGGCGTCATCGGTGATTCGTCCCAGCATGATTCGCATCAGCGGCGCGTCCGATAAGGCGAAACCTCGGCGACGTTCGGCGGCGAGGAACTTATTCAGGCGCGCCGCTTGTTCCACCGAAGATAGCCCGCGCCAGTCTTCTTGCTCTATCGGCAATTTAACTTGGCGATATATCACTTGCGCGGGTTCCTTCAGACTTTCGCCGACAAACGCGGTTCTCAAAACAGAATGGCGGTCCACCACGCGCTGCCACGCGCGTTCGAATGCCGTAACATCCAAATTCCCGTGCAGGGTACAACTGAATTGCTCGACGTACATGCCGGATTCCGGCGCATACAGGCTATGGAAGAGCATACCCTGCTGCATCGGTGAGAGAGGATAGAGGTCTTGGATGTCTTTTATCGTCATTGCGAGTCCGTCCTATGGTTGGATCTCGACCGCGCCGATATCGCATTGCGCGCCCTGCGGGCGGCTGATGCCGCGCTGATCGACGTTGAAGGTCGTGCCGCAGCCGTTCACATCAACCGGAATCTGATCGATCGCTGGACTTCCGGGTTGCAATGCTTGGGTCGCCGTGTCGCCACCATTATTTTGCAATGGACCGAGCATGGGATCGCCAGAAACATTGGGGCTGCAGGTGTTATCCTGGATCAGTGTGCTGCTGTTGGTGATTGCGCCGCCTTGGTTGACGCAATCTTGTCCAGCGCTGTTGGCGATGATCGTATTGGTCAGGTAGACCAACGTATCGGTAATGGTACCGGTGATGTAGATGCCGCCGCCGATCGTGCTGGCGCTATTGTTGCTCACCGTGCTGAAGGTAGCGTTCAGCGTGCCTTCGTCGTTGATCAAGCCGCCGCCATACAAACTGGACGTGTTGCCGCTGATCGTACTGTTTTCTAGAGTCGCGGTGCCTGTCGTGTTGTCGATTCCGCCTCCTCCCACACCGACCTGACCAGAACCACTTCTCGGACGCTTACCTTTCGCGGTGTTGCCGCTGACGGTACTTTGAGTGACGGTTAGCGTACCCAGGTTTTCGATGCCGCCGCCGTCGCGGTCAGCGACATTGCCGGCAAGGGTGCTGCGGCTCACTACGAGCGTACCGCCTTGCCAGTTGATAATGCTGCCGCCAAAGCCGCCATAGGAACCTTTGGCGTCTGCAATGGCATTGTTGCTGTTCATCGCGCTGTAGGAAAGGGTCAACCGTCCGCTGTTGTAAATTCCGCCGCCGCCGCCGTTAGAGTAACCCGCGGCAATATTGCCGCTGATGGTGCTGTGGCTGATCGTCGCCGTGCCGCGGTTGCAGATGCCGCCTCCGCCAAATTGACCGTACAGAGAAGTCGTGTGAACTTGATTGTCGCGGATGGTACCATCGTTCATGAACAGCGTACCGTCGTTGAAGATGCCGCCGCCTCCGGCGGAGAGACGTTTGTCGCCGTTGCTGCTGACCGTGCTGTGGGTGACGGTGAGAGCACCGGCGTTGTAAATGCCGCCGCCGCCGTAAGAGAGAATACCCAGCAAGGTACCGCTGATGTAGCTGCTGCTGACGATACTGCTATCGACCGTCAGCTTGCCGGCATTGGCGATACCGCCGCCTCTGGCGTTGTTGATGTAGCCATTGGCGATAGTCAAACCGGAAATGACAACGATGCCGCTGGTCCCAATGTTGAATACGCGATACTTGTTGCCTCCGCTAATCGTCAGGTTGCCCGCGCCGGGTCCGCTGATCGTGAGTCGTTTATTGACGGTGAGTTGCGCGCTGGTCAACGTGATCGTTCCACTGACCTGCGGCGCGAAAGTGATGGTGTCGCCAGAAGCGGCATTCGTGATCGCTTGTCGCAGCGAGCCAGCGCCGCCGTCGTTGTTGTTGGTCACGGTGATGGTCGCCGCTTGGACCACGCCGGCTGGGAACAACCAGCAGACAATTCCAAGTAGCAGTGTGATCGCCAGAGAGAGATACAGCACTCGGTTCAACCGATGGGTCGAGTACTTGGAACACATCGAACTTTCTCCTTTCCTTTCAACGTTCCAATCTGCGTCATCCGATTCGTTGCAGAGTCATTCCTCCTTTCTCGATAGAAATTTCCCAGCGGTTCGGCTACGATCCGGATTTGCCGATTTCCGATAGGATGTCTTGCACGTCTTTCTCGCTCCAACCAAATTCCGCCAAGTCAGCCGATTCTAATTGCTTCGGCTCAGCGAACTGGGAACACGTGATGAGCGACCGCAATTCTTCGATGAAGGTTTGTGCCACCCGCTCGATGGTTTCGCGCCGATGCGCGTTCTCGCTGTACGTCCATTCCATCTGCAAGCACCCGCCGATGATGCCGCCGTTGATGTCTAGCAAATGCGTGCGTTTCCCGCGCGGACTACGGTCAGCGCCATGCGATTCGGTCGCCGGCTCGAAGGGCGTGGACGCACCTAACGCCTGATCCATTTGCCCAAGGTAATTGAAACTCACCTCGGCGTGCGGCAACGCGCGCAGCGACGCGACGATCTTTTCGTCGTTGCTCAAATAGCGCAGCAGCCCATAACCGACGCCGTGCCGCGGCACGCGCTGCAATTGCTCCTTCACTGCCTGCAATGACTCTGATGGCTTGGCTTGAGCGTTCACATGCAGTGCGACCGGATACATCGCCGTGAACCAGCCGACGGTGCGCGAGACATCCACGTCGTCGAATAAGTTCTCGCGTCCGTGCCCTTCCAAATCCACGAACAACGTGTGCGAACCGGTCCATGGTTCAAATGCCAGAGCCAACGCGGTCAGCAGGACATCGTTAATCCCAGTGTGGTACGCTGACGGAACGTCGTACAACAGTGCCTGCGTCTCTTCAGCATCGAGTGATACCGCCACGCTGCGCGCCGATGTTTCGCTGTTGTCGCCGCCTGCCTCGTCCACCGGAATCGGCGCGATGGTCATCGGTTGCAACCAATAGTCTAACTCTTGTCGTGCGGCATCTGACTGGGCATAGTCGCTCAAACGCTGCGCCCATTCGCGGAACGAAGTTGTTTTGAGCGGCAATCGCGCCATCGCGCCGCGACTGGATTGCTCGTATGCCGTCTGCAAATCCTCCAGTAGAATCCGCCACGACATTCCGTCAACAATCAGATGATGGAGGATCATCAAGAATCGCGCCGATTTTTCCGCGCCCAAATCAAAGTACGCGACACGTACCAGCGGTCCGGCGGCAAGATTCAAACTGGCTTCAAGTTCCGCCGCGCGCGCTTCTATCGCGCCGGTCTGTTCGCCTTCGCTCAACCCGGCGAGATCGTTCCATTCAAACGGTACCGCGTCGTCCATCGCGGCGTTGGAGGCGCGCCAACCCACCTCGTCACGCGTGAAACGCATCCGCAGCGCGTCGTGATGTTCGAGCAAATGCCTGACAGCGTCCTCAAGCCAAGCGCGGTTCAGTCGTTCGCGCACCGCAAATAAAATCGTTTGGTTCCAGTGGTGCGGGTCTGGCTGCTCTTGCTCAAAGAACCAGCGCTGAATCGGCGTGAGCGGCACGTCTCCTTGCACTATGCCTTGCTCCGCGCGAACGACTGCGGTCGCGCTGGCTGCCGCTGCCAAGCCCTCGATGGTCGGCGCTTGGAACAGTTGCTTGGGAGTCAGGTGCAGCCCGGCTTGGTGGGCGCGCGCAATGACCTGAATACCGAGGATGGAATCTCCGCCCAGCTCGAAGAAATTATCGTGGACGCCGATCTGCCTGACGCTGAGCAGCTGCGCCCAAATGTCGGCTAGGATTTTCTCTTGCGGCGTGCGCGGCGCAACGTATTCCACCGGCAGATCAAGGCGCGCGCCATCCGGCGCGGGCAGCGCAGCGTGGTCTACTTTGCCGTTGGAGGTGAGCGGCAGCGCATCCAAGACCACGAACGCGGAAGGCACCATGTATTCCGGCAGTTTGTCTTTCAGAAAATCGCGCAGCGCGTTGGCGTCCAGTCTATCGCCCTTGTTTTGAGGCACGATGTAAGCGACCAGCCGTTTGCTGCCCGTTGGTTCCCAAATCCACGCCACGGCTTCACGCACCGCCGGATGCTGGCACAGCACGGTTTCGATCTCGCCCAGTTCCACGCGAAAGCCGCGTACCTTGACCTGAAAGTCCACTCGGCACATGTACTCCAGGTTGCCGTCAGGCAGCCACTTGACCAGATCGCCAGTCTTGTAAAGGCGAATAGGCAATGGGCAATGGGCAATGGGTAATAGGTAATTGATGAACTTCTCCTCCGTCAACTCGGGACGATTGAGATAGCCGCGCGCGACGCCGATGCCGCCGATGTACAATTCGCCCATCACGCCAATCGGTACCGGCTGCCGATGTTTGTCCAAAACGTAGAGCCGTGTGTTGATGATCGGACGACCGATGGGAATCACGCCGGATTTGTGTTTACCAACCGGCGCAGTGTAAACACAACATCCGACAACCGTTTCGGTCGGACCGTATTCGTTGACCAGTTGTGTCTCCGGCGCGTACTTTTGCCAGAACGCAATGTGTTCGGCGGTCAAGTTTTCGCCGCCGATGATGAACGCGCGTGTGCGTCCCGCCGCCTCGGCTGGCAACAATTGTTGACTCATCAGCTCCAGATGTGCGGGCGTAATTTTCACCAAACTGAAATCGCCGTGCTGTCGCAGTTCTTCGCCCAGCGACTCTACGCCGTGACCTTCGGGCAGCAGCGTGACAGTGCGCCCCGTGGTCAGCGGCGCAAAGAGTGCGGTGACAGTCAGGTCAAACGAAATGGACGAATGCACCGGCGCACCGTTCCCGGCGTCAAGCGGATACGCCCGCTGACACCAGGTCAAATAGTTCACCAGCCCGCGATGCAAAATTAGCGCGCCTTTGGGTTTGCCGGTCGAGCCAGACGTGTAGATCATATAGGCGAGATTTTCCGGCGTGACCGCGCTGATTGGATGGTCATCACTTTCTTGCGCGATGGCTTGCCAGTCGGAATCGAGACACAGCGTTTGCGCGGCGTGTTGCGGCAATCGCTCGACCAAACGCGCCTGGGTCAGGAGTACCTGCACGTTTGAATCTTCGAGCATGAATGCCAGACGTCCTTGTGGATACGTTGGATCGAGCGGCACGTACGCGCCGCCGGCTTTGAGGATGCCAAGCAAGCCGACGACCATTTCGATTGACCGCTCGACGCAAATCCCGACGAGCGTTTCCGGCGCGACGCCGCGTTTCTGCAAGTAGCGCGCGAGCTGATTCGCGCGTCGATCGAGTTCGCGATAGGTCAAGGTCTCGTTCTCGAACTTGAGCGCGATGGCGTCAGGTGTTCGTTCGACTTGCGCCTCGATCAATTGATGCGCGCACAAATCGCGCGGATACTCCGCCTCCGTGTCGTTCCATTCGATGAGCAGTTGGCGGTGTTCGGCTTCAGTCAGAATCGGCAGGGTCGAAATGGGTTGGTCTGGGTTGGCGGCAATGCCTTCGAGCAGCGTTTGGAAATGTCCGATCATCCGCGTGATCGTCGCGGCGTCAAAGAGATCGATGTTGTATTCGAACGCGCCGCTCAACCGTTCCGCCTCTTCGACCATAAACAGCGTGAGATCGAACTTGGCAGTCCCACTGTGCGCTTCGATTGGACTCAGCGTGAGATTCGACGAGATCTGCTGGGCGCGCATCTGCGAACTTTGCAGGACCAACATCACCTGGAAAAGCGGGCTGTGGCTCATATCGCGTTTAGGTTGCAGCGCATCCACCGTCATCTCGAACGGCAAGTCCTGATGCGCGTACGCGCCCAGCGCGGTCGCGCGCACGCGCTTGAGCAACTCGCGGAAACTCGGCTCGCCGGTCAGATTGCCGCGCATCACCAGCGTGTTGACGAAAAAGCCGATCAGCCCTTCAATCTCGGCGCGGTTGCGATTCGCAATCGGCGTGCCGACGTTGATGTCCTCTTGCCCGGTGTAGCGGTGCAGCAAGACCTGGAATGCCGCGAGCAGCGTCATGAACAGCGTTGCGCCTTCCGTCTGACACAATGCTTTCACCGCGCGCGACAGGGACTCGCTCAGCGTAAAGGTTTGATACGCGCCATTGAACGTTTGAACGGCAGGGCGTGGTCGGTCGGTGGGTAATTCAAGCAGCGGCGGGCTGCCGCTCAACTGTTGCTTCCAGTAGGCGAGCTGCGCCTCCAGCACATCGCCTTGCAGCCATTCCCGCTGCCACGCGGCAAAATCGGCGTACTGGATGGGCAATTCAGGCAGCGGCGATGATCGTCCGTTGACGAACGCATCGTAAAGAGCCGCGATTTCCTGCGTCAGCACATTGCTCGACCAGTTGTCGCCGACGATGTGGTGCATCGTCAACAGCACGATGTGCTCGTCGTCGCGCATTCGCAGCAGGCGCGCGCGCAGTAGGGGACCACGCGCCAGGTCGAATGGACGCTGCGCTTCTTCCGCCGCGAGTTCCATCGCTTTAGCTTCGCGGGCGGACGCCGGCACGGCGCGCAAATCGGTAGTGGTCAATGGAATCTGTAGCGACGGCGCGATGACCTGGACGGCGCGGCCGTCCACCGACGCGAAGGTTGTACGCAGCGCTTCGTGTCGGCGCACGATCTCATTGAGCGCGTGCTCGAAGGCATTCGCGTCGAACGGACCGGTGAGACGGACAGCGTCGGACAAGTTGTAGAACGGACTGTTGGGTTCGAGTTGATCGAGGAACCAGAGTCGCTGCTGCGCGAACGACAGCGGCAATTCACGTTCCCGCGACGCCGGTTGGATCGGCGGCGCGTGCACGCCCTCCGCCGCGCGCTGGGCGATCTCCACGTGCTCGGCGAGTTCGGCAATCGTTGGCGATTCAAAGATGTGACGCAGCGGCAATTCGATCTGAAACGCCTCACGCACGCGCGAGACGAGCTGCGTCGCCAAGAGCGAGTGCCCGCCCATTTCGAAGAAATTGTCATGCACGCCAACCTGCTCGATGCCGAGGACGCGCTTCCAGATGCTCGCGAGCATTTCTTCAACCGGCGTGCGCGGCGCGACGAAGGTATTTTCCAGGTCGCGGCGCGACCAATCCGGCGCGGGTAATGCATTGCGGTCCAATTTGCCATTGGGCGTGCGCGGCAGCGCGTTCAGCATCACGAATGCCGACGGGACCATATAGTCCGGTAATTTCGATTTCAGGAACACGCGGAGTTCCGCCAGCGAAAAACCTCGCGCGTGGATGAGGGCAGTGATGTTGTGATCGAGCCGGTTGCCTTCCGCCGGCGTCGTCTCGAATTTGATTCCAGCGTGTTCCCCGCGATGCCACCACACCGCGCCTTTCAGCCACAGTTCGGTCGATTCACCCGGCAACTGCAGGCGCAGACGCACGCTATGTCCTTTCGCCCACAACTCCGTTTCGCCGATCAAGCGCACGCCGCCGCGCGACAGGTTTTCGATGACGAGTTCTTTCTGGTCTCCGCCGTCGAATTCCACGAGGCAGGGCGCGCACAGCGGCACGCGCGGTTCACGGTCGCGCAGATCAGTGACCAGTCCGCCCGGCGTTTCCACCACGTGCGCGACGCTGTGATGCAGCAACTTTTCCTGATCCGGCGTCGGGTCGAATACGATGCCGGCATTTCCGTTTTCGCGCCACGTCACCGTGCCTTTCATCGCCAACTCGTCAGGAATGCCGGGCAAGTGCAGGCGCAAGTACAACCGTTGTCCAACTTGCCACGCCGCTGGCACATCGGTCAGGCACAGCCCGCGATAAGAAAGGTCTACCGTGTTGAATTCGGCGGGCGACGCGCCGTTTCCGTCGTCTTCCACAACGCATTTGCCCCGGACCGGCACGCGGTCTACCGGAATATCGGCGACGAGATACGCCACCAAGCGCGCCGCGTGCGCGGCGACGGCGGCGTCTCGCACGGCGGGATGCTGCCGCAGCACCGCTTCGACTTCACCCACTTCGACGCGATAGCCGCGAATCTTGACCTGGAAATCGGTGCGCCCCAAGAGTTCGACGTTGCCGTCCGGCAAATAGCGCGCCAGGTCGCCGGTCTTGTAGAGACGACCGGCAAATCCGGTCTCGATGAATTTCTCTGCCGTGAGTTCCGGGCGATTCAGGTAGCCGCGCGCCAAACCCGCGCCGCCCACGCACAACTCGCCGGGCACGCCGATAGGTTGAGGTTGCAAGTGCTGGTCGAGGATGTACAGCCGCGTGTTGGGGAACGGACGACCGATCGGCGCGAGCCGGTCTGCGGGCGCGTCGTTCAGCTCTCCCTCAAAATACGAACTATCGATCGTCGCTTCGGTCAAGCCAAACGAATTGATGAGCCGCGTCTGCGGTCCGCAAAACTGCTTGAACTTGCGGTACTCACCCACGTACCAAACATCGGAGCCGCAAATCAAGAGCCGCATGAAATCGAGTTGATGATCCGTCTCTTCGAGGTACTGCATCAGATTACGCAGAACCGCCGGCACAAACTCGGCGCAATCGACGCGTTCGCGGCGCATCAGTTCGTACAGTTGGCTGGGCGCGAGCAGAAATTCGCGCGGGCAGAGCACGAGCGCGCTGCCCGAGCAGAGCGCGCGCACCAGGTCGCCCGAAAAAACGTCGAACGAAAAACTTGCCATCTGCAAATGGACGCGGGCGTCGCGGCGCAGGCGGTACTCCTCCTCCCACGCGCGGTATTGATTGACAAGCGCGCTGTGCTCGATCATCACGCCCTTCGATTGTCCAGTCGAGCCGGAGGTGTAGATCACGTAGGCGAGATTTCCCGGCTTGACATCACTTGTCGGATTCGCATCGCTCTCCTGCGCGATGCTGTCCCCGTCTGCATCGAGCAACAGCACGCGCGCCGCGTGGTCCGGCAGACCGGTGACTAGACGTGGCTGCGTCAGCAACACCGGCACGCGCGCGTCCGACAGCATGTGGGCAATGCGTTCGCGCGGATACGTCGGATCGATGGGCACGTATGCTCCGCCGGCTTTCAGGATGCCGAGGATGCCGACGAGCATTCCCAGCGAACGCTCGACACAGATGCCGACCAACGTTTCTGGCGCGACGCCCATTTTTTGCAGGCGATGCGCCAGCTGATTCGCGCGGCAGTTCAACTCGCGATAGGTGAGCCGCTCGTTTTGCCACACTACCGCCACGGCATCCGGCGTCTGCTCAACCTGTGTTTCGAACAATTGATGGACGCATTGGTCGCTTGGATAATCCCGGCGCGTACTGTTCCATTCGACGAGCAGCCGATGGCGTTCGGCGTCGCTGAGCAAGGGCAGCGTCGAAACATGTTGATCCGGGTTAGCAGCGATGCCTTCGAGCAAGATCCGATAATGCTCCAGCATCCGCGCAATCGTGTTCGCGTTGAACAGGTCGGTGTTGTACTCCACCGAAACATCCAGCCCAGCCGCCAGCTCGGAAATCGAAAAGGTCAAATCGTACGTCGATGTTCCGCTGTCGCTGTCGATCATTTCCAAGGTCAACGCCGGCAGCGCGTGGGTCTTTGCTGGCGCATTTTGCAGGATCAGCATCGCTTGAAACAATGGACTGTGGCTCATATCGCGTTCGGGCTGCAACACTTCGACCAATTGCTCGAACGGCAAGTCCTGATGCGCGTACGCGTCCAGCGTCACGCGCCGCACGCGCTTGAGCAGCTCGCGGAAGGTCGGATCGTCCGAAAGATCAGTGCGGATGACGAGCGTGTTGATGAACACGCCGATCAATTGCTCGAGTTCGCCGAGCGTGCGCCCGGCAATCGGCGTGCCGACGCAGATGTCTTCCTGCTTGGTGTACCGTCGCAGCATCGTCTGGAATGCCGCCATCAGCGTCATGAACAGCGTTGCGCCTTCCTTTTGACTCAACGCCTTGAGCGACTCGGTCAGGCGCGCGGAGATTCTCATCGCCTGCGTCGAGCCGCGCGAAGTTTGGATCGCAGGGCGCGGTCGGTCGGTCGGCAATTCGAGCACCGGCAAATTGCCGCTCAATTGTTTTTTCCAGTACTGGATTTGCTCGTCCAGCACCTTGCCTTGCAAGTGATCGCGCTGCCATTGGGCAAAGTCGGCGTATTGGATCGACAGTTCCGGCAGCGGCGATGGTTGACCGGTCGAAAACGCCGCGTACAGGATGCCGATCTCTCGAACGAGCACGCCCATCGACCAGACATCGGAGATGATGTGGTGCATCGTCAGGAGTACGATATGCTCATCGTCGCGCAGGCGCAGCAGTCGCGCGCGCAGCAGCGGAGCGCGCGCAAGATCGAACGGCTTGCGCGCTTCTCCGTTCACCTGCCGCATCGCCTCGGCTGCGCGTTCCGACTCGGCTAGATCGCGCAAGTCCACGACCGGCAGCGGAAGAATCAGCCGCGGCGCGATAACTTGGACCGGCTGACCGTCCTGCATCGTGAACGTGGTGCGGAGCGTTTCGTGCCGGCGGATGATTTCGTTTAGCGCGCGTTCCAGTGCGGCAACGTCAAGCCGACCAGTCAGACGCGCGGCGCACGGAATATTGTAGAACGGACTGCCCGGTTCAAATTGGTCCAAGAACCACAGGCGTTGTTGCGCGAAGGAGGTCGGAAAGAGGTACACCTCGTCTTCCGCGATCTCGGACGCGTTTCCAGCGAGCAGTTCACGCGCGAGTGGTTCGGTCATTGCGCTATCCTCATTACTTCATTCTCGGTTTGACTCGACCCGTTGCCGCCGTTGGAGAGCGAGGACAACTTGACTCGGTGCGCCGACCGCGCGGCAGGCGTAATGCGCGGCAGCGGGGTTTGCTCGCCGCGCATCTGCGCTTGCTCGATGGTCTGCGCCAACCCGGCAATGGTCGGCGTCTCAAATAGACTTCGCAGCGGCAATTCGACCTGGCACGCCTCGCGCACGCGCGAGACGAACTGCGTGGCGAGCAGTGAGTGCCCGCCCAATTCGAAAAAGTCATCCTCTACGCCGACCTGCTCAATCTCCAGCAGTTCCGCGCAAATTTTGGCAAGCGTTTCTTCCATTGGCGTGCGCGGCGCGATGTAGGCGTGTCCCAGTTCCGGTCGCGTTCCTTCAGGCGCGGGCAGCGCGCGTCGATCCACCTTGCCGTTCGGCGTCATCGGCAGCGATGGCAGTATGACGAACGCCGAAGGCGTCATGTACTCTGGCAGCCTGGTCTTCAAAAAACCGCGCAGGTCGCCGACGCTGGGCGCGGGTTCTTGCCCCGCCACGAGGTACGCGACGAGTCGCTTGTCGCCGTGCTCGTCGTCACGCGCGGTCGCCACCGCTTGGCGTACGTTCGGGTGCTGTTCTAACGCCGCTTCGATTTCGCCCAATTCGATGCGAAAGCCGCGCACTTTGACTTGCTGATCGATGCGTCCCAGAAACTCGATGTCGCCATTGGGTCGGTACCGCACCAGGTCGCCGGTTTTGTACAGGCGCGCGTTCGGCTCGTCGCTGAACGGATCGCGAACGAACTTGACGGTGGTCAGTTCTGGGCGATTGAGATACCCGCGCGCGAGACTCACTCCGCCAACGCACAACTCACCCGATACGCCGATTGGGACCACCTGCAAATGCGCGTCGAGGATGTAGAGCTGTGTGTTCGCAATCGGCTTGCCGATGGATGGCGCGCGCGGATCATTTTCGTCGCACCGCGCCATCGAGGCGCACACCGTCGTTTCGGTCGGTCCGTACGCGTTGAAGAACCGGCGTTCTGATGCCCAGCGCGCCACCAACTCGCGCGGGCACGCTTCGCCCGCGGCGATCAGCATCTCCAATTTCGGCAGCGTATGCTCCGAGCCAATCGAAGCGTCTTCGACCGGCATCGTGGCGAGCAGGGAAGGCGGCAGCGTTGCTGTCGTGATTTCCTTCTCTTGCATCAACTGGACCAAGTCGGGCGCAGATGCCAGCGTCTCTTGCCGCGCCAGCACCAACGCCCCGCCGTTTCGCAGCGCCATGAACGTTTCCCAGACGGAGGCGTCGAAACTGAACGGCGAGAATTGGAGCACGCGTTTGCCTTCGGCGATGCCGAATACGCGCCGCTGCCACGTCGCCAAATTGCACAGCCCGCGATGTTGGAGCAGCGTACCTTTTGGCTTGCCGGTCGAGCCGGAGGTGTAGATGACGTAGGCGAGATTCTCCGCTGTCGCGCCGCTTGGCGCGTTCTCGGCGCTTTCCTGTGCGATAACATCCCAGTCCGCGTCGAGGTAGACGACGCGGCAGGATTCAGCGCGCAACGCGTCGACCAGTTCCGCCAGAGGCGACTGCGTGAGCAACACCGGCGATTGGGAATCTTGCAGCATAAAGGCAAGCCGCTCGGGCGGATAGTTTGGATCGAGCGGCAGGTACGCGCCGCCGGCTTTGAGCGTGCCCAGGATGCCGACGATCATTTCGAGCGACCGTTCGGCGCAGATGCCGACCAGCGTTTCCGGCTTGATGCCGAGTTTTTGCAAATAATGCGCGAGTTGATTTGCGCGCGCGTTCAGTTCGGCGTACGTCAATTGCCTGTCCTCGAATAGTGCCGCCATCGCGGTAGGTCGCTCGACGACTTGCTGTTCGAACAATTCGTGGATGCACGCGTCGCGCGGAAAATCTGCCGTGGTATCGTTCCATTCGATCAGCATCTGCTGCCGCTCCGCGCCGGTGAGTAGCGGCAGCGTCGTGATCGATCGCTCCGGACCGGCGACGATGCTTTCGAGCAACGTCTGAAAATGTCCCGCCATCCGCGCGATCCGGTCTGCGTCGAACAGGTCGGTGTTGTATTCGATCATCCCGCTCAACCCGTCCGACCACTCGGATACGGATAGCGTGATGTCAAAGCGAGCTGTGCCGCTCTCGGTGTCCAGCGCGCGCATCGTCAAGCCGGGCAGATCGAGGGGACGCATCGGCGCGTTGTCGAGAACGAACATCGCTTGGAACAAGGGCGTGTGGCTGAGGTCGCGCTTGGGTTGCAGCGTCTCGACCAACATTTCAAATGGCAAGTCCTGATGCGCGTACGCGCCCAACGCCGTCTCGCGGACACGCGCGAGGAATTCGCCGAAGCTCGGCTCGCCTGAAAGGTCGCCGCGCAGCACCAACGTGTTGACGAAAAAGCCAATGAGGTTTTCGATTTCCGCGCGGTGACGATTCGCGATCGGCGTGCCGATGCAAATATCGTCCTGCCCGGTGTAGCGGTACAACAAAGTCTGGAACGCGGCGAGCAGCGTCATGAACAACGTTACGCCTTCTCGCCGGCTGAGCGCTTCGAGCGACTGAGCGAGCGGCTTGGGCAGTGTGAACGAATGGTGCGCGCCGGTGAACGTCTGCATCGCCGGACGCGGACGGTCAGTCGGCAAGTCGAGCATCGGGGGAATGTTGTTCAGTTGCTGTTTCCAATAGGCGATCTGTGCGTCCAGCGTCTCGCCTTGCAGCCACTCGCGTTGCCAGCGCGCAAAATCGGCGTACTGAATCGGCAGCGCATCCAGCGGCGCGGGCTTGCCTTCGATGAATGCCTGGTAGAGCGCGGCGATTTCGTGAATGAGCACGCCCATCGACCAACCGTCGGAGATAATGTGGTGCAAGGTCAGCAGCGCGATGTGGTCCTCGTCGCCCAATTGCAACAAACGCGCGCGCAGCAGCGGACCCTGCGCCAGGTCGAAGGGTTGCCGCGCTTCTACGGTTGCCAGTCGCAGCGCTTCGGCGGCGCGCGTCGATTCGGGCAGGTCGCGCAAATCGGCGACCGGCAACGTGCAGGTCGACGCGGGCGCGATGCGTTGCGCCGGCTTGCCGCCCACGGCGGCGAACGTCGTCCGCAGCGATTCGTGCCGCAGAACGATTCCGTTCAACGCGCGCTGCAACGCGGTTACGTCCAGTTTCCCGCGCAGTTTGATCGCCATTGGGTTGTTGTAGAACGCACTGCCTGGTTCCAACTGGTCGAGGAACCACAAGCGTTGTTGCGCGAACGATAACGGCAAGTCGCCTTCGCGCGACGCCGGACGAATGGGAGGCGCAGCCGCGCCAGCGCCCGCCTGTCGGATGGATTCCACCTGTTCCGCCAGCGCTGCCACCGTGGGCGACTCGAACAGACTTCGCAGCGGCAGCTCGATTCCGAATGCTTCACGCGCCCGCGAAATGACCTGGGTCGCGAGGAGCGAATGTCCGCCCAAATCGAAAAAGTTGTCGTGAATACCGATGCGTTCGATGCCCAGCACCTGCGCCCAGATGCCCGCCAGGATTTCCTCGGTTGGCGTGCGCGGCGCAACATACGCGTTTGCCAATTCCGGGCGCGCGCTCTCCGGCGCAGGCAGCGCGCGACGATCGACCTTGCCGTTTGGAAGACGCGGGAGCGCGTCCAGCACAACAAACGCCGAAGGAATCATGTAGCTCGGCAGGCGGTCTTGCAACAACGCGCGCAGATCGGCGGGCTGCAGTTTGCTGTCTGCCGCTGGCGCGACATACGCGACGAGTCGCGCGTCCGCCGGCGAGTCTTGGCGCGCTACGACAGCCGTCTCGCGCACGGCAGGATGCCGCGTCAGCGCCGCCTCGATCTCGCCCAGCTCGATGCGAAAGCCGCGCAGTTTCACTTGATCGTCCGTGCGACCGATGAACTCGATGTTGCCATCGGGCAAATAGCGCACCAAGTCGCCGGTTTTGTACAGCCGCGCGCCGGCGTCATCGCTGAATTGATCGCGGATGAATCTTTCCGTGGTGAGTTCCGGACGATTGAGATAACCGCGCGCCAAGCCCGCGCCGCCGATGTACAACTCGCCGGGCACGTTGATCGGCACAGGTTGCAGGAGTCCGTCCAACACATACGCTCGCGCGTTGGCAATTGGTCGCCCAATGGGAATCTTGGATGTATGGACAATCGTCTCGGCATCGCAGGGAGTTTGATAGAGCGTCGTCGTGATCGTGGCTTCCGTTGGACCGTACGCGTTGATAAACTGGCATGACCCGCCAACGACACGCGCCCACTGCTGCAATTTTTCAGGCGAAGGCGCTTCTCCACCCACGAGCAATAGCCGTACCGACGCGCGGAACGCGCTGTCTTTGAGCGCGTCCATCCATTGATGCCAGAAGACCGCCGGCAGATGCAGAATCGTAATGAGTTCTCGCTCGCAAAATGCGGTGAGCTGGTTCAACTCCGCTCCTCCAGTCCACAGCACCAGCCGCGCGCCGCCGATGAGCGACGGAAACAATTCCTCGGCGGACGCATCGAAGGACAGCGAGATGAATTGGAGCACACGATCGTCGGGAGTCAGAGCGTACACCCGTTTCATCGCGGCGGCGTGGTTGACGAGCGCGCGGTGTGGAATCATCACGCCTTTCGGCTGACCAGTCGATCCGGAGGTGTAGATCACGTACGCCAGATCGTTCGCCGTCGATGTGTTCGCGAGGTTCTCGTCGCTCTGCTGCGCGATCACCGACCAATCTCGATCGAGGCAAATCGTGTGCGCCGCCAGGCGTGGTAGACTCTCGACCAGCCGTGCCTGCGTCACGAGCACCGATACGGCGGCATCTCTGAGCATGAATTCCAATCGCGCCTGCGGATAGGTGGGATCGAGCGGAACGTACGCGCCGCCCGCCTTGAGAACGCCCAGCACTCCAACGACCATCTCCAGCGAGCGTTCGATTAGGATGCCAACCAGCACATCCGGTCCCACGCCCAGCGCGCGGAGATGCCGGGCGAGTTGATTCGCGCGGGCGTTCAGTTCACGGTAGGTTAGCGACTGCTCTCCGCAGGTCACGGCTGGCGCATCCGGCGTCTGCTCGACCTGTTGCTCGATGAGTTGGTGGACGCACGGATCGTGCGGTCCATCCGTCGTGGTGTCATTCCACTCGACGAGGAGTTGATGCCGTTCGGCGTCGGTCAAGAGCGGCAGCGTCGAGAGTTGGTGTGCCGGCTTAGTCGCAAAACTTGCTAGCAGAGTTTGCAAGTGCCCAAACATTCGCGCGATGGTGTCTGCATCAAAGCGGCGGCTGTCGTAAGCGATTTCAAATCGTATTTCACGCCCCGGCGTGACGGCGATGGTAAGCGGATAATTCGTCCGAGAAAAAGACCGCACGCTAGAAATTTTGATGCTGCCTTGTTCCTGAATCGACGCATCCACCGGATAGTTTTCAAAAACCAAGATGCTTTCGAATAACGGTTGACCGCGCGGTACGTTGCTCCATCCCTGGATCTCTGCCAGCGAGTTGTACTCGTACTGGCGCAACTCGACTTGCTGGGCTTGGAGCGTTTTGAGCCACGGCACGAGTGGCGCGTCCGGTGGAACGCGCGCGCACACCGGCAGCGTGTTGATGAACAATCCCACCATCGACTCTGCGCCCGGCAAATCCGCTGGTCGCCCCGAGACGGTTGCGCCAAAAACGACGCGCTCTTCGCCGCTGTAACGACTCAGGAGCAGCGCCCACGCGCCCTGGATGAGCGTATTCAACGTCAGTTGCTCTTGCCGCGCGAGCGCAAGCAACGCGGCGGTTGCATTCGCCGGCAAATGCGCGCGGTGGATCGTGTAGGGTTCCGTCGCTTTCGCATTTCCTCGATCAACGACGAGCGGCGTCGGAGCGGTCAAGCCCTTGAGCGTCTCGCGCCAAAACGCCTCCGCTTTGGTTCGGTCTTGCTTTTGCAGCCAGGCGATGTAATCGCGGTAGGGGCGGCTTGGCTCTGGAGCCGCATCGATGCCTCTGCGGGACGCCTCGTAGATTTTCATAACTTGGGTCAGCAGCAGAGGGACCGACCAGCCGTCCAGCAAGACGTGATGATGCGTCCAAATGAATCGCCAGGCGTCTGCGTTGGTACGCAGCAAGTTTAATCGCATCAGCGGCGCTTCGGACAGCTCGAAACCGCGCGCGCGGTCGGCTTGCAGAAAAGTTTCTATTTGTGTGGCTTGTTCGGCTTCCGACAGCTCGCGCCAGTCGTGCGTTTGAAAAGGCAGCTTCGCCTGCGGGACCACAACCTGGAGCGGCTCGTCGACGCCTTCCCAGACAAAGGCGGTCCGCAAAACCGGGTGATGGTCCAGCGCGCGTTGCCAAGCGGACTCGAATGCCGAAACGTCCAGGTCACCATGCAAAGTACATGCCAACTGTTCGGTGTACATCCCGGATTCAGGGGCGTACAAGCTGTGAAAGAGCATACCTTGCTGCATCGGTGAAAGGGGATAGATATCTTGAACCGTCGGCGTGTTCATTAGGATACTCTCTCTTTCGACTTGATTTTCGCAAGTACTTTTGTCAGCTTGCGCTGGTCGAGCTGGGCGAGCGGAAAGTCGGACGGAGTATAGCCGCCAGCGTGCGGCGATTGGCAATGCGCGATGAGCGACCGCAGCGCGCCAACAAACTCGTCCGCGACGCGCTCGATTGTCGCGCGCCGATGGACGTTCTCGCTGTAGGTCCAGTCGAATTGCAGTTGTCCGCCTGTCACAGAGCCGGTGATGTCAAGGAGATGCGTACGCGGTCCGCGCGGACTTCGATCCATCCCGTGCGATTCTGGCGCGACCGAGAACGCGCTAAATTCAGACAACGTCTGATCGATCTGCCCCAGGTAGTTGAACGTGACTTCGGCGCGCGGCGCTGCTCTGAGTTGCTCGCCGATGCCGGCGTCGCCGCTCAGATACCGCAGCACTCCATAACCGATGCCATGCTGCGGCACGCGGCGTAACTGTTCTTTGATCGTTTGCAACGCGTCGCCGATTTGCTCGCCGGCGGGCAAATCCAAACCGACTGGATATGCCGCGGTGAACCAGCCCACCGTGCGCGAGAGGTCTACCTCCTCGAATAAATCCTCGCGCCCGTGCCCTTCCAAATCGACCAAGATGGGACGCGGTCCGACCCACGCTCGGAACGCGAGCGCCAGCGCGGTGAGCAGCACGTCGTTGATTTCTGTGTGATACGCCGCGGGAACATCGTGCAAAAGCGCGCGCGTCTCCGCGTCGTTCAGCACGACATTGACGCTCCGCGCCGATGCCTCGCTGTTCGTTCCACTCGGATGGTCTAGCGGCAGACGTGGCGCGCGAAGCGCAGACATCGCCTGCCAGTATTTCATCTCTGCGCGCAGCGCATCGGATTGCGCGTCCTGGTTCAAACGCCGCGCCCAATATTGGAACGACGTCGTCTTGGGCGGCAGTTGCGCCGGCGCGCCGCGGCTCAGTTGCGCGTACGCCGTCAACAAATCCTCCAGCAGAATCCGCCACGACACCCCATCGACGACGAGGTGGTGTCCGATCAACAGCAGCCGCCCGGACCGTCCTGCCCCCAGATCGAAATACCCCGCGCGAAAAACCGGACCTTCTGCCAGATTCAGACTCGCTTGCATTTGCGCGGCGTGTTCCTCGATTGCGCGCGGCTGGTCTGCCGCGCGCATCGCCGTCAAATCGATCCACTCGAGCGGTACTCCGCTGTCCATTCCCGTATACGTTGCGCGCCAACCTGCGTCATCGCGTGTAAACCGCAAACGCAGCGCGTCGTGGTGTTGCAGCAGACGTTCAATCGATTGCTCGAGCCACGCGCGGTTCAGCGGTTCGCTCACTGCCAGCAGAATCGATTGGTTCCAGTGGTGCGGTTCGGGAAATTCTTGTTCGAAGAACCACCGTTGGATGGGCGTCAGAGCCGCCTCGCCTTGCGCCAGTCCTTGTTCCGCGTTGACCGGCGCGGCTGTGCCGGCGATCATCGCAAGCCCAGCAATCGTCGGCGATTGGAAGAGCTGCTTGGGAGTCAGCCGCAGTCCGGCTTGATTCGCGCGCGCAATCACCTGAATGCTCAGAATCGAGTCGCCGCCGAGTTCAAAGAAATTGTCGTGAATACCCACGTGCTTCACGCCTAACACTTGCGCCCAGAGCTCCGCGAGAGTTTTCTCTTGCGGTGTGCGCGGCGCGGCATACGCCGCGTTTGATTCGAGCCGCTCGGCGTCTGGCGCGGGCAAGGCGCGCCGGTCGATCTTGCCATTAGGCAGTAAGGGCAGCGCGTCCACCACCACGAACGTCGATGGCAGCATATAGTCGGGCAGCTTGGCTTGGAGGAACGCGCGCAAGTCGGCAACCTGGGGTCGGTTGTCCGCGCTCGGCAGCACGTATGCAACCAGTCGTTTGACTGCCGCTTCGTCACGCGCAACGACGACGGCTTGCTGTACCTGCGGATGTTGAGCCAACGCCGCTTCGATTTCTCCGGTTTCGACGCGAAAGCCGCGAATCTTCACTTGATCGTCCGTGCGACCAATGAACTCGATATTGCCGTCTGGCAAATAGCGCGCCAGATCGCCGGTCTTGTAGAGACGCGCGTCGGCGTCGCCGCTGAATGGATTGTGGACAAAGCGTTCCGCGGTCAGGTCAGGACGATTCAGATACCCACGCGCCACGCCCGCGCCGCCGATGTACAACTCGCCGGGAACGCCGATGGGTACGGGATGTAGCAATTCGTCGAGCAAGTAAATCTGTGTATTCGCGATCGGTCGTCCGATCGGCAGTTCGTGTCCGTCCAATGGGCGCGCGTCGCGCGTTGGATCGTACAATGTTGCGATGATGGTACCCTCCGTGGGACCGTACGTGTTCAGCCATGCGATTTTCTCGCCGCTCAATTTCCGCCACAACTCCATTCGCTCTGCCAATGCTTTCTCGCCGCCGAGTACTAACAGGCGCAGGCACTGGGGGATTTTCGTTTGCGAAAGCGACAGTCCGTACACGCACGCGTGCCAGTACGCGGTCGGCAAATCCAGCACGGTGATTTGCTCGGCTTCGACCAGACGCATCAACTCCGAGCCGCTCGGGATCGTGCCCGCCGGGCGCAGCACGACCGTCGCGCCGGTCATCCACGCCGGGAACATTTCTTCGACAGCGGCATCGAAGTTGATCGTCGCAAACTGCAGCACGCGGTCGCTCGGTTGCAGATGAAACGCGCTCGCGGCGGCGACGTTATGATTGACCACGCTGCGATGCTGCACCATCACGCCTTTGGGCTGACCGGTCGAGCCGGACGTGTAGATCACGTACGCCAGATTCTCCGACGTTGCCTCGCTGGTTGGATTCGTGTCGTTCTCGCGCGAAATCATTTCTCCGTCGGTATCGAGACAAACTTTTTGCAACGCGCTGAACCGGAGGGATTCGATCAAGTGGCTTTGTGTGACCAAAACGCTTGCCTGCGAATCTTCCAGTATGAAAGCAAGCCGCTCGCGCGGATACGCTGGGTCGAGTGGAACGTACGCGCCGCCGCTTTTGAGAATCCCGAGCAAACCGACGACCATGTCGTTTGAGCGTTCGACGCAAATGCCGACGCGCGTCTCGGGCTGGACGCCGAGTTTCTGCAAATAATGCGCGAGCTGGTTCGCGCGCCCGTTCAGTTCTCGATAGGTCTGCCGTTCCGCGCCGCGCGCGTCCGTTGCCGGCAGCACGACCGCCACGGCGTTGGGCGTCCGCGCGACTTGCGTTTCAAAAAGTTGATGGACGCACGATGCGCGCGGATAGTCCGCTTTCGTGTCGTTCCACTCGACCAAGAGTTGGCGCTGCTCTGTCTCGGTCAACAACGGCAGCGCCGAGACGCGCTGATCGGGATCCGCGGCGATGCCCTGCAACAACGTTCGGAAATGCTCGATCATGCGCGTGATGGTTGCCGCGTCGAACAGATCGGTGTTGTACTCGAACACGCCGCTCAAGCCATCCGCGCTGTCGGTCATCGTGAGCGTCAGGTCGAACATCGATAGTCCGCTTTCGATTTCAAGTGGACTCATCGTCAGGTCGGGCATCTGAGGTAGATCGCCCTGGGCATTCTGGAGGACGAACATCACCTGGAACAATGGCGTGTGGCTCATGTCACGCTTGGGCTGCAGCGCGTCCACCAGCATCTCGAACGGTACGTCCTGATGCGCGTACGCGTCGAGCGTCGTCTCACGCACGCGCTGGAGCAATTCGCGGAAACTCGGATCGCCGGACAAGTCGGCGCGCACCACCAGTGTATTGACAAAGAATCCGATCAAGCCCTCGATCTCGGCGCGCTGGCGATTCGCGATCGGCGTGCCGACGCAGATATCCTTCTGCCGCGAATAGCGGGACAGCCACGCTTGGAACGCGGCGAGCAATGCCATAAATAGCGTCACGCCTTCGCGCTGGCATAACATCTTGAATGTCTGCGACCAGTCCGTGGGCAAGGTAAACGCTTGATGCGCGCCAGCGGAGGTCTGCACCGCCGGACGCGGACGGTCAGTGGGCAATTCAAGCAGCGGCGGACTGCCGCTCAGTTGTTGCTTCCAGTACGCCAGTTGCTGCTCCAGCGCGTCGCCGCGCAGCCATTCGCGCTGCCACGCAGCAAAATCGGCGTACTGGATCGGCAGCTCAGGCAACGACGGCGTCTTGCCTGCCGCGAATGTCGCGTAAAGTTCTGCCGCTTCGCGGATCAGCACGCCCATCGACCAACCGTCCGACACAATGTGGTGCATCGTCCACAGAACGACGTGATCTTGCTCACCCAGGCGCAGCAAGTGGGCGCGGAGGAGCGGACCTCGCGCCAGGTCAAACGGTCGCTGTGCTTCTTCGGTCGCGAGCCGCCGCGCGGCGGCTTGCCGCTCAGTTTCGGACAGATCGCTCAGGTCGCTTACCGGCAGCGTCAGCGTCGTTTCGGGCGCAATGACTTGGACTGCTCGTCCCTCTTTGGTTGCGAACGTGGTTCGCAGCGATTCGTGGCGGCGCACGATTTCGTTCATCGCGCGTTCCAGCGCCGCTGCGTCAAGCGTCCCGATGAGACGCACCGCGCTGGGGATGTTGTACAGCGCGCTGTTCGGCTCCAACTGATCGAGGAACCACAACCGCTGCTGGGCGAACGAGAGCGGTAGTTCGCCATCGCGCGGCGCGGGACGGATCGGCGGCAGGGTCAAACCTTGCGCCGCGTGCCGCGCCGCCTCGACGCTTTCGCTGAACCGTGCGACCGTTGGCGATTCGAACAATGCGCGCAGCGGCAATTCCACTTGGAAGACATCGCGCACGCGCGAGACGAGTTGTGTCGCGAGCAGAGAATGTCCGCCCAGCTCGAAAAAATTATCGTGTACGCCCACCCGGCTGACGCCGAGGACGTGCGCCCAGATGCCAGCCAAGATTTCCTCGGTGGGCGTGCACGGCGCGACGAATTCATCCATCGAATCGGACGCGCTGGGCGCGGGTAACGCGCGGCGGTCGACCTTGCCGTTTGGCGTGATCGGAAATTGATCGAGCAAGACAAACGCCGATGGCAGCATATATTCTGGCAAGCGCGTTCTCAAGAACGCGCACAGGTCGGCGATGCAATCGTTCGGCGAGCGCGCCGCGCTCGCCGCGCCCTGGCTCGCCGGAACCACGTACCACACCAGACGTTTGTTGCCGGGTGAGTCTTCCCGCGCGAGCACCAGCGCCTGCGCCACGTTTGGATGTTGCCGCAACACCTCTTCGATCTCGCCAAGTTCGATGCGGTAGCCGCGCACTTTGACCTGAAAATCGGTGCGACCGATAAATTCGATATTGCCGTCCGGCAGAAAACGCGCGCAATCACCCGTCTTGTAGAGACGCGCGCTCGGTGCGTTCGCGAACGGGTTGGCGATGAATCGCTCGGCGGTCAGATCGGGGCGATGGAGGTATCCGCGCGCGAGTCCTGCGCCGCCGATGTACACTTCGCCCAGCACGCCGATAGGTACCGGCTGCAAGTGCGAGTCGAGCAGGTAAATCTGCGTGTTCCACATCGGCTTGCCAATGGGCGTGTTGCGGTCCGGCGCGTCGCCTGGCGAGACGGCGTACAGCGTGCAGCAAATGGTCGCCTCCGTGGGACCATAGCCGTTCAGGACGCGCAGAGCCGGCGCACGCGCGCTGATCGACGCCAGCAGCTGTTCCTTGATCGGCTCGACGCCCACCAACAGCCGACGCAGCGCAAGCGTCGCCGATTCTTGGCGCAGCCATGCCTCCAAATCCCCGACCATAAATGGCGGAACGTACGCGCTGCGAATCCGATGCGCGCTCATCCACTCGATAAATTTCTTGCCTTCCGCACGCACTGATGCCGGGACGATGTACAGAGTCCCGCCCGCCAGGAGCGGCGCAAAGATTTCATAGACCGATACGTCAAAGTTGGGACTGGTCCACCAACTGCACGCATCGCCGGGAGCGATGGGTTGGCGATGTTGGAATTCCGATAGATTGTTGATGACACCGGAATGCTGGCAGCACACCCCTTTGGGTTTGCCCGTCGAGCCGGAGGTGTAGATCACGTACGCCAAGTTGCTCGGCGATGCGTGATTTGCCGGCGCGGCAGCGCTTTCCTGTGCGATCGTTTCCCAATCGGCGTCCAGCCGCACGACCTTGCGCGCCGGATTCTCCGCAATGAATGACACGCTGGCGAGTTGCGCTTGCGTCAGCAAGACGGGCGTTTGCGTCTCGTCCAGAATGAACGCAAGCCGCTCGGCGGGGTACGACGGATCCAAAGGAACGTACGCGCCGCCTGACTTGAGGACGCCCATTATCCCCACGATGATTTCCAGCGAGCGTTCGCAACAGATGCCGACCGGCACATCGGGACCGACGCCGTGCCGGCGGAGGAAATGCGCCAACTGATTCGCGCGACGGTCCAACTCGCGGTAGGTCAGCGATTCTCCTTCGTAGACTACTGCCGGCGCATCCGGCGTTCGTTCGACCTGTGCCTGAAACAGATCGTGGATGCAAACGTCGCGTGGATAATCGGCAGTCGTGTCATTCCACTCGACAAGGAGTTGATGCCGTTCGGCTTGCGTCAGCAAGGGCAACGTCGAGATGCGTTGATCGGGGTTCGCGGCGATGCCTTGCAGCAGCGTCTGGAAATGCCCGACCATCTGTTCGATCGTTTCCGCGTCGAACAGATCGGTGTTGTACTCCAACACTCCGCTCAAGCTATTCGAGTCTTCCGCCAGCGCCAGCGTAAGGTCGAATTTTGCGGTGCCGCTGTGCGTCTGCAAAGGCGTCAGGGTGACATCGGGCAGGCGATGCGTCGCGCCAGAAACGCTTTGCAGCGCGAACATCACCTGGAACAGCGGCGAGTAACTCGGGTCGCGCGGCGGATGCAGCTCATCGACCAGTATCTCGAACGGCAAGTCCTGGTGCGCGTACGCGCTAACGGCGACCTCGCGCACGCGTTTCAACAACTCGTGAAAGGTCGGCTCGCCGGACAAGTCCGCGCGCAGCACGAGTGTGTTGACGAAGAACCCGATCAGGTTTTCGATCTCGGCGCGATTGCGATTCGCGATCGGCGTGCCGACGCAAAGGTCTTCCTGTCCGGTGTAGCGGTAGAGCAATGTCTGGAACGCCGCGAGCAGCGTCATGAACAGCGTCGCTTCCTCGCGTTGGCTCAACGCTTTGAGCGCGTCGTACACCTCGCGCGACACATCGAACGCCAGCGACGCGCCGCGGTACGTTTGCGCCGCCGGACGCGGATGATCGGTGGCAAGTTCCAGTTTAGGCGGACTGCCGGCGAGCTGCTGTTTCCAGTATGCCAGCTGCTCCTGCAGCACGTCACCCCGGAGCGAGTCGCGCTGCCACGCCGCAAAGTCGGCGTACTGGACCGGCAATTCCGGTAAGGATGCCGGCGCGCCGGCTGCCAAGCCGGGATAAAGCAACGCGATTTCGCGAATGAACACGCCCATCGACCAGCCGTCGGAGATGATGTGGTGCATCGTGAGAAGGACGATGTGATCGTCGATTCCCAATCGCAGCAAGCGGACGCGCACGAGTGGACCGCGCGTCAGATCGAAGGGCTGCCGCGCTTGCTCATCGGCGAGTCGCCGCGCTTCGGTTTCGCGTTCCGGCGCGGGCAGATCGCGCAAATCGACCATCGGGAGCGCCAGGGTCAGGTGCGGCAGAATGACCTGGACGGGCTGACCGTTCTCTTTCGCAAACGTCGTTCGCAGCGATTCATGCCGGCGGATGATTTCGTTTAGCGCGCGCTCGAACGCCGCCACGTCGAGTGGACCGGTGAGCCGGACCGCGGACGGGATGTTGTAAATCGAGCTGCCTGGTTCGAGCTGATCGAGAAACCACAGCCGCTCTTGCGCGAACGACAGCGGTGCCGCGCCCGACTCGCGTTTGCGCGGTACGATCAACGAGCGTGCGAGTTCGATGCCCTGCTCTTTGAGCAGCAGCTCGAGCAGTTTGCGCTTTTCAGGAGAAAGACCGGCGAGGTCTTGAAGGAGATCGGACATGAACTCGTACCTCGGTCAACGACTTTTCTGTTCGAGCATCGCTTGGACTTCTGTCGGCGAGAGTTGTTCGACGCTCTTCAGCATCTGCGCGATCTTGTCCATCTGCGACTGCTGCGCTTGCATCGCGCCGATGCTTGTCGCGAGTTCCGAAATGGTTGGCGTCTCGAACAGATTTCGCAGCGGCAACTCGACGCGGAAATCGTCGCGCACCCGCGAGATGAACTGAGTCGCCAGCAGCGAATGTCCTCCCAGATCGAAGAAGCTGTCGTACACGCCGACCCGATCCACGCCCAACAATTCGGCGCAGAGGGCGGCGAGTTTTTCTTCCGTCGAGTTGCGCGGCGGAACGTACGCGTGCGCCAACTCGGGGCGCGTCATATCGGGCGCGGGTAAGGCGCGCCGGTCCACTTTGCCGCTGGGTGACAGCGGCAAGGACGCCATCGCCATAAAGATCGATGGAACCATATACTCCGGCAATTGCTGCTTCAGAAACGATTTCAATTCGCCGCCGCTCGGCGCGGGTTCGCGATGCGGCACGACGTACGCCACGAGGCGTTTGTCGCCCGGTGCATCTTCGCGTGCGACGACTGCCGCGTCGCGCAGCGCGGCGTGCTGCCGCAAAGCCGATTCGACTTCGCCCAGCTCGATGCGAAAGCCGCGCACTTTCACCTGATCGTCGATCCGTCCCAGGAATTCGATGTTGCCGTCGCGGCGGTACCGCGTAAGATCGCCGGTGCGGTACAGGCGCGCGCCTGGTTCTTGACTGAACGGATCGCGAATAAATTTCGCGTTCGTCATCTCTGGACGATTCAAGTACCCGCGCGCCAAACTGACGCCCGCGACGCACAACTCACCGGGCACGCCTACAGGCGCTGGTTGCAAATGCGCGTCCAAAATGTAGAGCCGAGTGTTGGCGATCGGTCTGCCGATGGTTGGCGCGCGCGAATCGTTCGGATCGCACTGCGCCATCGACGCGCAGACGGTTGTCTCGGTCGGTCCATACGCGTCGAAAAAGCGTCGCCCCAGCGCCCAGCGTTTGACCAATTCCGCGGAACATGCTTCGCCGGCAGAGATGATCGTTTCCAAATCGGGCAGGTCTTCGGGCGGCAGCACCGCCAGAACCGATGGCGGGAGCGTCACCGTCGTGACGCGCTTGTCACGCATCAGCGCGACCAACTCGGGCGCGGAGGCGAGCGTCTCCTGCCGCGCCAACACCAGCGCGCCGCCGTTGCGCAACGCCATGAATGTCTCCCAGACCGACGCATCGAAACTGAGCGGCGAGAATTGCAGCACGCGCTTGCCTTCCTCGATGTCGAACGCGCGCTGCTGCCAGGTCGCCAGGTTGCACAACCCGCGGTGCCGCAGCATCGTTCCTTTGGGCTTGCCGGTCGAACCGGAGGTGTAAATCACGTAGGCGAGACTGTCCGCCATCGCGCCGCCCTTGATGTTCTCGCTACTCTCGCGCGCGATGATGTCCCAATCGGCGTCGAGTCGGACCACGCGCGCCATAGGCGCAGGCAGCCGGTCGACGAGGTGCGCTTGTGTGAGCAGCAGCGGCGCGCCCGAGTCTTCCAGCATGAACGCGAGTCGCTCCGCTGGATAGTACGGATCGAGCGGCAGGTACGCGCCGCCGGCTTTCAGAATACCGAGAATGCCAACGACCATTTCCAGCGATCGCTCGGCGCTGATGCCGACGAGCGTTTCGGGCTTGACGCCGAGCGTTTGCAGATAACGCGCCACTTGGTTCGCGCGCGCGTTCAGTTCGGCGTAGGTCAGCTGCTCGTCTTCAAAGATCACGGCGATAGCATCGGGTCGCGCGGCGACTTGCTGCTCGAAGAGTTCGTGGATGCACGCACCGCGCGGAAAATCGGCAGCGGTCTGGTTCCACTCGACCAGAATCTGCTGTCGTTCGGCTGGAGTGAGCATCGCCAGCTTCGCGATCGATTGATCGGGATTGGCGACGACACTTTCCAGCAGCGTCTGGAAATGCCCGACCATCCGTTCAATCGTTTCCGCATCGAACAAATCGGTGTTGTACTCCACATAGCCCGTCAACCCTTGCGGACTTTCCGCCAACGCGAGCGTGAGATCAAATGTGGCTTTGCCCGAATTGACCGGCAGAGGCGCAATCGTCAAGCCAGGCAAGACGATGGACTGGCGCGGCGCGTTGTCGAGAACGAACATGATCTGGAAGAGCGGCGTATGGCTCAGGTCGCGTTGCGGCTGCAGTGCCTCGACCAGCATCTCGAACGGCAAGTCCTGGTGCGCGTACGCGCCCATCGCCGTCTCACGTGCGCGCTTGACCAACTCGCGGAAACTGGGCGCGCCGGCAAGATCGCCGCGCAGCACCAACGTGTTGACGAAAAAGCCGATCAAGTTTTCGATCTCGGCGCGCGTGCGGTTGGCAATCGGCGTGCCGACGCCAATGTCTTCTTGCCCGGTGTACCGATGCAGCAAGGTTTGGAACGCGGCGAGGAGCGTCATAAACAGAGTGACGTTCTCACGGCGGCTGAACGCGTTGACCGCATCTGCCAACGTCTTGGGAAACGCGAACGAGTACTGCGCGCCGTTGAACGTCTGCATCGCCGGGCGCGGGCGGTCGGTGGGCAGTTCCAGCATCGGCGGACTGGTGCGGAGCTGCTGCTTCCAATATTCCATTTGCGCCGCCAACGCGTCGCCTTGCAGCCACTCGCGCTGCCAGTTCGCAAAATCGGCGTACTGAATCGGGAGGTCGGGCAGGGGCGATGGTTTGTTCGCCGCGAAGGCGTCGTAGAGCGCCGCGAGTTCACGCACCAGGACGCCCATCGACCAGCCGTCGGAAACGATGTGGTGCAGCGTCAACAACGCGATGTGGTCTTGTTCGTCCAGACGCAGCAACTGCGCGCGCAGCAGCGGTCCGTTGTTCAGATCGAACGGCTTGCGCGCGTCTTCGCTCGCGAGCCGCATCGCTTCGGCTTCACGCTCGGACGCAGGCAGGCGGCGCAAATCTACGATGGGCGTCTTGATCGTCAACTGCGGCGCGATCACCTGTGCAGGTTTGCCGCTGTGGGCGGCGAAGGTCGTGCGCAACGATTCGTGACGGCGCACGATTTCGTTCAGCGCGCGTTCGAGCGCGTTCGCGTCAAGCGTCCCGGTCAGGCGCACCGCCATCGGAATGTTGTAGAACAGATTGCCGGGTTCCAATTGATCGAGAAACCACAGCCGTTGCTGGGCGAACGAGAGCGGCAATTCGCTGTCGCGCGGCGCAGGTTGAATCGGCACCGCTGCCGCGCACGCCGCGGTCTGCCGCGCCGCCTCCACGCGCTCGGCGAATTGGGCGACCGTGCCGGCTTCGAACAGCGCGCGCAGCGGCAGCTCGATGCCGAATGCCTCACGCACGCGCGAGACCACTTGCGTTGCCAGAAGCGAGTGACCGCCCAGATCGAAAAAGTTGTCGTGGACGCCGACGCGTGCGACGCCGAGCACTTGCGCCCAGATGCCGGCGAGCAATTCCTCCGCCGGTGTGCGCGGCGCGACGTACGCCAATTCCATTTCGGGGCGCGAGGCGTCCGGCGCGGGCAACGCGCGCCAGTCCACTTTTCCGTTGGGCAGACGCGGCAGCGCGTCCAGCAGCATGAACGCGGAGGGAACCATGTAATCGGGCAATGTGGATTTCACATGCGCGCGCAAATCGCCGACGAAGGCAGAAGAGCGCGACGCTGGGTCTTTCGGCACGATGTAGGCGACGAGTTGTTTTTGCCCCGACGAACTTTCGAGAGCGTGTACGACGGCTTCGCGCACTGCCGGGTGCTGTACCATTACCGCTTCGATTTCGCCCAGCTCGACGCGAAAGCCGCGAATCTTGATCTGATGATCTGCGCGCCCGATAAACTCGAGCGTACCATCCGTACGATAGCGCGCCAGGTCGCCGGTTTTGTACAGCCGTGTGCTCGCCGCGTCGCTGAACGGATGACGGATGAATTTCTCGGCAGTGAGTTCCGGTCGATTCAGGTAGCCGCGTGCCAGCCCAACTCCGCCGATGTGCAACTCGCCGGGAACGCCAATTGGCACCGGTTGCAGGCGCGAATCCAAAACGTACGCCTGCATATTCGAAATCGGACGACCGATCGGAACGGTTGCCGAGTCTGCCATCACACGATCCAGCCGATGCAGCGTGGGACCGATGGTTGCTTCCGTGGGACCGTAGCCGTTGAAGAAATGATGACCGCGCGCCCAGCGTTTCGCGATGTCCCAGGTGCACGACTCGCCAGCCGAAACCAGCGTATCGAGCGCAGGCAAATCGTCCGGATCGATAAGCCGGAGCACGGTCGGCGGCAAAATCGCCAGAGTAACAGCTTGGTCGCGCAGCCAACGCGTCAATTCGGGCATAGACAAGAGAGTGTCTTGCCGAGTCAGGCACAGCGTTGCCCCCGCCAAGAGCGCGGTAAGGATTTCCGCAATCGACGCGTCAAAGCTGATGGAAGCGAACTGCAAGACACGACTATCCACTCCGACTTGGAACGTGTTGATGTAGTGGGTCACAAAGTTGGAGACGCCGCGATGTTCAAGCAGCGTTCCCTTCGGCTTACCGGTCGAGCCGGAGGTGTAAATGACATACGCCAAATTGTCGGGCGTTGCCGAGTCAACTGGGTTCGCCGCGCTCTCATGCGCGATGGCGTCCCAGTCCACATCGAGGCAAACAACGCGTAATCCATCGGCAGGCAAATGCTCAACCAAGTGTTTCTGCGAAAGCAATACGCGCGCCTGCGAGTCTTGCAGCATAAACGCCAGCCGGTCGGACGGGTAGGTTGGATCGAGCGGAACATACGCCCAACCGGCTTTGAGCACGCCCAGGATGCCGACGATCATCTCCGGCGACCGTTCGACGCAGAGCGCCGCCAGCGTTTCCGGCTGCATCGCCTGCTTTTGCAAATAGTGCGCCAGTCGATTCGCGCGCGCGTTCAGTTCGGCGTAGGTCAACCGCGCGTCGTCAAAAATCACGGCGACGGCGTCCGGCGTGCGTTCGACCTGCTGTTCAAAGAGCTGATGGAGGCATTGATCGTGCGGGTATTCCGCCGCCGTCTCATTCCATTCGACCAGCAGTTGATGCCGCTCCGCTTCCGTCAGAAGCGGCACCTGCGCGAGACGTTGTTCTGGATTCGCGGCGATCCCTTCCAGCAGCGTCCGCAGATGTCCCAGCATCCGCACGATGGTGTCTGCATCGAAACGGCGGCTGTCAAACGAAATCTTGAGCACCAGTTCTTCGCCGGGTCCGGAGACCACGGTGAGCGGATAGTTGGTCTGTTCCATCGAGCGGACGTTGCGGATTTTCAAGAATTTTTCCGGCTGGCGCAAGAGATCGTCGACCGGATAATTCTCAAAGACGACGATGCTTTCAAACATCGGCGTACCGCGCGGCACATCGCTCCAGCCCTGAATCTGCACGAGCGGGCTGTACTCAAACTGCCGCATCTCGACTTGGTGTGTTTGCAGCGCTTTGAGCCAGGGCACGAGCGGCGCGTCGGGCGGCGTTTGCACGCGCACGGGCAGTGTGTTGATGAACAATCCCACCATCGACTCTGCGCCCGGCAGATCCGCCGGTCGCCCGGAGACGGTTGCACCGAAGACGACATCGTCTTCGCCGCTGTACCGGCTGAGGAGCAACGCCCACGCGCCCTGCACCAGCGTGTTCAGCGTCAGTTGCTCTTGCCGCGCGAGCGTTTGCAGCGCGCGAGTCGTCGTCTGCGTCAGTTGAGTTTTCAACTCATTGCAAATTGGCGCGTCCGTCGCCGCGCCGTGCGCCGTTCGATCGACGACCAATGGTGTGGGTACGGTCACGCCCTTGAGCCGCGCGCGCCAGAACGCTTCGGCTTGGGACGGGTCTTGCTTTTGCAGCCAGGCGATGTAATCGCGGTACGGTCGCGCCGGTTCAAATCGAATCGGCTGGCTTTGGCGCGCCGCATCGTAGAACGTCAAAACCTCCTTCAAGAGCAGCGGCACCGACCAGCCGTCCAGCAGCGCGTGATGGTGCGTCCATAGGAATTGCCAGCTCGCGTCCGACACCTGCAGCAACGCGAGGCGCATCAATGGCGCGTTGGATACGTCGAATCCCCGACGGCGGTCGGTTTGGATGAATTCTTCCAGCCGCGCGCGCTGCGCGTCAGCCGCGAGCTCGCGCCAGTCCTGCTGTTCCAGTTCGAGCGGGACTTGGCGATGTGCCACTTGGAACATTCGGTCGAGACTCTTCCACGCAAACGCCGTCCGCAAAATCGGATGCCGCTCGACCTCATACTGCCACGCGCGTTCAAAGCACGCCACGTCGAGATCGCCTTCGAGCGCGCAAAGCATTTGCTCGACGTAGACGCCGGAGTCGGGCGCGTACAAACTGTGGAAGAGCATGCCCTCCTGCATCGGCGAAAGCGGATAAACTGCCTCGATGTTACGCTTGCTCATTGGTCTTCACCTGATGCTGCGCCTACTTCTGCCACCAGCGCATCAATGTCGATCTGACTCAGTTCAACATCCGGAAAATCGGAAGGCGTGTAACCCACCGTGTTTGACGACCGACAGTGCGCGATCAGCGAACGAAGCGATTGGATAAAGCGATGGGCTAATGCTTCCACCGTTGCGCGGCGATGCAAGTTCTCGCTGTAGACCCATTCCATTTGCAGCATCCCGCCGGTCACGCTGCCGCTGACATCGATCAGATATTGGCGCGGCGCGCGCGGACTGCGAACTGCGCCGATGGGTTCTGACGCCAACGCGAACGGAGCAGACGCGGGCACGGTCTGATCGAATTGTCCCAGATAGTTGAAACTCACTTCGGCGTGCGCGCCCAGCCGCGCGGTATCCAGAGCGTCGCGGCGCAGGTATCGCAGCAATCCGTAACCGATGCCGCGTTTCGGCACGCGCCGCAATTGCTCCTTGACCGCTTTCAACGCGTCGCCAGGGTCATCGACGTTGCTCAAATCCAGACGCACCGGGAAAACGGAGGTGAACCACCCTACCGTGCGCGAGAGGTCTACCTCTTCGAACAAGTCTTCCCGTCCGTGTCCTTCCAGATCGACGGTCAGCGCGGGCGAGCCGGTCCATTGCGCGAACGTCTGCGCCAGCGCGGTCAGCAGCACATCGTTGATCTCAGTGCCGTATGCTGCCGGGACATCCTGCAAAAGCGCGCGCGTCTCTGCGGCGTCCAGCGATACGATCACACTTTGCGCCGATGCTTCCGTATTGGCAAGCGCGTCACGCTCATAGTCGGTCGGCAAGCGATGGCATCCATCCTCAGACGCGGCAAGCCAATAGTCCAATTCGCTCTGCAGCGCATCGGACTGGGCGTACTCTTGCAGGCGTTGCGCCCAATACTGGAACGCCGTCGTCTTGGACGGCAGTTGCACGCGTTCGCCGCGGCTCAACTGCGCGTACGCGGCGACCAAGTCGTCGAGCAGGATTCGCCACGACACGGTGTCCACGATGAGGTGATGCGCGATCAAAAGCAGCCGCCCCGCGCGTTCCGCGCCCAGATCGAAATACGCCGCGCGCAACAGCGGTCCCGTGGTGAGGTTCAAACTTGCCTGCAATTCAGCCGACCGCGATTCTATCGTGCGCGATTGCGCCGCTTCGTCGAGCGCAGACAGGTCGAACCATTCCAGCGGCGTCTGGTCGTCCGCGTTCGCGTGCGTGGCGCGCCAGCCCGATGCATCGCGCGTAAAGCGCAGGCGCAGCGCATCGTGATGCGAAAGTAGTTCCGCTATTGCCACCTCTAACGCAGCGCGCTGCGGCGGTTCGCGTACCTGGAGCAGCACGGCTTGGTTCCAGTGATGCGGTTCAGGAAACTTCTGTTCAAAGAACCAATGCTGGATCGGCGTCAGCGGTGCATCGCCTTGAACAACCCCTTGTTCGCAGTGTTTCTGAATCGTTTCAGTCGGATTGGCAACCGCTGCAAGCCCAGCGACGGTAGGGAACTGGAACAGGTGGCGCGGCGTCAAGCGTAGCCCGGCTTGGTTCGCCCGCGCGACCACCTGAATGCTCAGGATCGAATCACCACCCAAGTGGAAAAAGTTGTCGTGGATGCCTACCTTCTCCATGTTGAGCACTTGCGCCCAAATTTCCGCGAGGATTTCCTCTGCCCGGTTGCGCGGGGCGGCAAAACTGTCCAACGATTCAAACGGCGCTGCGTCCGGCGCGGGCAACGCGCGGCGGTCGATCTTGCCATTGGGCATCCGCGGCAACTGGTCAAGCGTAACGAACGCGGATGGCGTCATATAGTCCGGCAATTTGGACTTGACGTATTCGCGCAAGTCGTCAATCAACGACGGACTTGCTTCGGCATCTTCCTTCGGTGCGACATACGCCACGAGCCGCTTGGTATTGGCATCGTCTTCGCTGCAAAGAACAACCGCTTCATGCACCGCCGGATGCTGCCCCAGGACAGTTTCGATCTCGCCCAATTCGATCCGAAAGCCGCGCAGTTTGACCTGATGATCGGCGCGCCCGACGAATTCGAGATTGCCGTCCGGTCGATACCGCGCCAAGTCGCCAGTCTTGTACAAGCGAGTGGTCAGTGGTCGGCGGTCAGTGGTCGGTATGCTGTTCACTGTCCACTGACCACTGTCCACTGAAATGAATTTCTCTGTCGTAAGTTCCGGACGATTCAGGTATCCACGCGCTAACCCTGCGCCGCCGATGTGCAATTCGCCCGGAATGCCAATCGGTACTGGCTGCATGTTCTGGTCGAGCAAATAAATCTGCGTATTCGCGATTGGCTTGCCAATCGGAATCTCGCCCTTGATCGATTCGCCCGACTCGACATGAAACGCTGTGGCGATGATCGTCGCTTCGGTGGGTCCGTAGGTATTGATCCAAGCCAAATTAGCGTCGCCCAATTTCTGCCACAGCGCCCATCGGTCAGCCCTCGCTTTCTCGCCTCCCACCGCGACCAGGCGCAACGAGGCGGGCAGCGCGGCAGGTGACAGCGACAATTCGTAAACCCATTCATGCCAGTACGCCGTCGGCAGATCGAGCACCGTCAATCTCTCCGCCTCGACGAGTTGCATCAATTCGTTGCCGGTCAACAGTCCTGCCGGTCGCAAGACCAGCGTCGCGCCGCTCAACAACGTGGGGAAGATTTCTTCCACGGCGGCATCGAAATTGATCGTCGAGAATTGCAAGACGCGGTCGCGCGGCTCCAATCGAAACTGCCGCATCACCGCCCAGTTGTGATTCACCACCGCTCGGTGCGGCACTTGGACGCCTTTCGGTTTGCCGGTGGAGCCGGAAGTGTAGATCACGTACGCCAAATTCTCCGGCGTGACGCCGCTCGCCGCGTTAACGTCGCTCTCTTGCGCGATCATCTGCCAGTCCGCGTCGAGGTGAACGAGGCGCACGTTTGGGTCGCCGCGAGACAAGAGACCGTCCACACCCAAGCGCGACTGCGTCAGTAGGATTCGCGCGCCGGAATCTTCCAGCATAAAGGCGATGCGTTCCGGCGGATAGCTCGGATCGAGCGGGACGTACGCTCCACCGGCTTTGAGAACGCCCAGCAATCCCACGAGCATTTCCAGCGAGCGCTCCGTACACACGCCGACCAGCGTCTCCGGTTCCACGCCGTGCTTTTGCAGATAACACGCCAGTTGATTCGCCCGCGCGTTCAAATCGCGATAAGACAATTGCTGCCCGTGGAAGACCGCCGCCACCGCGCCCGGCGTCCGGTCGACCTGTGCTTCAAACAATTGGTGAAGGCATTGCTCCTGAGGATAATCGGATCGTGTATCGTTCCATTCCACCAACAGTTGATGGCGTTCAGCGTCCGTCAACATCGGCAGCGTCGAGATGCTTTGGTCTGGATGGGCGATCATCCCGGTCAAGAGCGTCTGGAAATGTCCCGCCATCCGCTCAATCGTCGCTGACTCAAACAAATCGGTGCAGTACTCAAACGAGCAGACCAGCCCATCTTTTCTTTCTTCGACGATTAGCGTCAAATCAAAGGTTGCTGTGCCGGTATCCAGAGGCAGAGGACTCAAATCCAAGCCCGGCAATTCCCACGCCTGCGCGGACGCGTTCTGGAGCGCAAACATCACCTGAAACAACGGTGTGCGACTCAGGTCGCGCTCAGCTTGCAGCGCATCGACCAGCATTTCAAACGGCGCGTCTTGATGCGCGTATGCGCCTAGCGCGGTTTCGCGCACGCGCCGCACCAACTCGCGGAAACTGGGCTGGTTCGAGAGGTCTCCGCGTATCACTAGTGTATTCACAAAAAAGCCGATCAATCCCTCGATCTCCGCGCGATTCCGATTCGCGACCGGCGTGCCGATGGCAATATCGTCCTGACCTGAATACCGATGCAGCAACGTTTGGAACGCCGCGAGCAACGTCATGAACAACGTCACGCCCTCGCGACGGCTTGACGCGTAGAGCGACTGGACCAAATCTGCCGGCAAGGTGAAGATGAAACGCGCTCCTCGATTTGATTGAATCGCCGGTCGCGGTCGGTCGGTGGGCAGGTCTAAAACGGGCACTCCGTCGAGCTGCTGCTTCCAATACGCGAGCTGTTTCTCCAAAACGTCTTCCCGCAGCCATTCGCGTTCCCAGCCGGCGTAATCGCCGTACTGGATGGTCAGTTCGGGCAGAGACGCGGGTTCGCCGCCAGAGAACGCCGTGTATAGCGTGGCGATTTCCCCGAGCAGCACGCCGACCGACCAGCCATCCGAGATGATGTGGTGCATGGTAAATACGGCGATATGTTCCGTTTCCGTCAGGCGCAGTAATTTCACGCGCAACAATGGAGCGCGCGCCAAATCGAATGGATGCCGCGCGTCTTCGGTTGCCAGGCGCAGCGCTTTTGCTTCGCGCTCAGACGCCGGCAAATCGCTCAAATCTGTAACGGGCAATGTCAGCGTGAACGCAGGAGAAATGAGTTGTCTCGATTTTCCGTCGGTTGTCGCAATCGCGGTGCGGAGCGTTTCGTGGCGACGCACGATTTCGTTCAAGCATCGTTCGAACGCCGCAACATCGAGCGTGCCGGTGAGTCGGACTGCGCCAGAAACGTTGTAGAGCGGACTGCTCGGTTCGAGTTGATCGAGGAACCACAAACGCTGCTGCGCGAACGAGAGCGGCAAGTCGCGGTCGCGCGGCGTCGGCGGGATGGGCGGAAAAGAAATCCGCTGCGAATGCTCGATCACTTGAGCCAAGCCGGCAACGGTTGGCGACTCGAACAAGCTGCGTAGCGGCAGCTCGATTTGAAACGCTTCGCGTACGCGCGAGACGAGTTGCGTCGCCGATAGCGAGTGCCCGCCTAGTTCAAAGAAATTGGCGTACACGCCGATTCGCTCGATCCCCAGTACCTGTGCCCAGATGCCGACCAGGATTTCCTCGGTCGGAGTGCGCGGCGGCACGAACTCATCCGGCGACTCCAAATCGGCTTGTCGTGGAGTGAGCAGCGCGCGACGGTCCACTTTGCCATTCGGCGTGATCGGGAACGCGTCGAGCAGCACAAAAGCCGCCGGCACCATATAATCGGGTAGGCGCGTCTTCAAAAACGCGCGCAAGTCGCCGACCAGAGTTTTCTTCGCTTCATTGCTCTGCCCAAGATGCTCCGCGGTTGGCACGAGGTACGCCACCAGTCGTTTGTCGCCCGGTGCGTCCTCGTGCGCGATGACCAGCGCCTGCGCCACGCTGGGACGCCGCCGCAACACTTGCTCGATCTCGCCCAACTCGATGCGAAAGCCGCGAATCTTGACCTGATGGTCGATGCGCCCCAGAAACTCGATCTCGCCATTCGGCAGGTAGCGCGCCAGGTCGCCCGTTTTGTAGAGCCGACCACTGCCGAAGGGATTGGGTATGAATTTCTCCGCCGTCAGTTCAGGTCGATTAAGATATTCTCGCGCCAGACCCGCGCCGCCAACGTGCAACTCGCCAGCGATGCCAATCGGCACGGGCTGCAAATGCGCGTCGAGCACATAGACCTGCGTGTTCGCAATCGGCTTGCCGATCGACGGCGCGGCGTCGGCGTGCGCCACCACAGGAACGATGCCCGAAGTCGTGACCACCGTGTCTTCGGTGGGACCATAATTGTTCACCAGCACAAACGGCAGCCCCGCCGACGGATGGCGATGCAATTTGTCGCCGCCTGTGAGCACAATCCGCAGTGCAGCATCGGACTGCCAGTCCAACGCCAGGATGGTCTCCACTACGGGCGTCGGCAAGAAGGTGATCGTGATCGCGTTCGCCACGAGCCAATCTTTGAGCTGGGTCGGCGAGGCGCGGGTCTCGTCATCGGGGATGTGAATGCTGGCACCCGCCGTGAGGTAGGGCCACAGTTCCCACACGGAGGCATCGAAGCCAGGACCGGCGATCTGCGTCGCCCGATCCGTCGACGATACCTTGAACGCGTGCTGATGCCACCAGACGAGATTCAGCAAACTGCCGTGTTCGAGCTGCACGCCCTTGGGTCTGCCGGTCGAGCCGGAGGTGTAGATGACATAGGCGAGATTCTGCGCGGTCGCGCCGCTGGTCACGGCGTCATCGCTTTCCTGCGCGATGGTATCCGAGTCGGCGTCGAGGCAAATTGCTTTGACCGAGTCGGGCATTGGAAGCAGGCGGTCGCGCACGCGGGCTTGGGTCAGCAAGACCGGCACGTGCGAGTCATCCAGCATAAAGGCGAGCCGCTCTGCGGGATAGGTTGGGTCCATTGGGACATACGCGCCGCCGGCTTTGAGGATGGCGAGCGCGCCGACGACCAAATCGAGGGAGCGTTCAACGCACAAGCCGACGAGCACATCGGGTTGGACGCCCAGATGTTGCAGGCGCCGTGCCAGCTGATTCGCGCAGTGGTCGAGCGCGGCGTAGGTGAGTTGCGCCGTCTCACAAGTCGCGGCAATCGCCTCGGGCGTTTGGCGCGCCTGCGCCTCGAACAATTCGTGAACGCACCGCTCGCGCGGATAGTCAGCGCGCGTATCGTTCCATTCGACTATCAGTTGATGCCGCTCCGCGTCCGGCAGTATCGGCAGCCGCGTGATCGATTGATCTGGGTTGGCGATGATGCCAGCGAGTAACGTTCCGAAATGTCCGATCATCCGCTGGATGGTCGGTTCATCGAACAGATCGGTATTGTATTCGAGCCATCCGGTCAATTTGTCCGCGTTTTCTTCCATCAACAACGACAAGTCGAATTTCGACGTGCCGTTGTGATTCTCCATACGACTTGCAACAAGTCCGGGCAAATCGAATGCCTGCATCGGAGCATTTTGCAGCGCGAACATCACCTGGAACAGCGGTGTGAAACTCAACGTTCGGTCTGGCTGTAAGGCGTCGACCAGCATTTCGAAGGGCAGGTCTTGGTGTGCGTACGCGCCCAGCGTGGCTTCACGCACGCGCCGCAGCAATTCGCGAAAACTCGGCGCGCCGGAAAGATCGGTGCGGATGACAAGCGTGTTGACGAAAAAGCCGATGAGCCGCTCGATTTCAGAGCGATTTCGGTTGGCAATGGGTGTGCCAACGCAAATATCTTCCTGCCGCGTGTACCGATGCAGCAGTATCTGAAAAGCCGCGAGCAGCGTCATATATAATGAGACACCTTCTTGGCGGCTCAAAGTTTGCAGCGCGCGGAGGAGGCGGGAGGGAAGATCAAATTCGATTTGCGCTCCACGATGAGATTGCTCCGCCGGTCGTGGATGATCGGTGGGCAATTCCAAAACGGGCAACTCGCCGCCCAGTTGCTGCTTCCAGTAGGTAAGTTGTTTTCCGACGACATTCTCGGACTGGCGACCTCCATCGGGAGATAGCCATTCGCGCTGCCAGCAGGCGAAATCAGCGTACTGGATAGGCAGATCGGGCAGAGGGGAGGGTTTGTTATCGGAAAAAGTGGTGTAGAGAGCAACCACTTCTTGAACGAACACGCCAAGCGACCAGCCGTCGGAAATGATGTGGTGCATGGTCAGGAGCAGCACGTGTTCGTCGCTGGTCAAACATAGGAGCCGAGCGCGTAGGAGAGGACCGCGCGTCAGATCGAAGGGCTGCCGCGCTTCCTCGGCGGCTAATCGATGCGCTTCGGTCGCGCGCTCGGCGGCGGGCAGCGCGTGCAGATCCACCACCGGCAGTCGCAGGATGAGTTCAGGCGCGATGATTTGAACCGGCTGGTCCGTCACCGCCGCAAAACGAGTCCGCAGCACTTGATGCCGCCGCACGACCTCGTTGAGAGTTCGCTCTAATACGCTCACGTTGAGCGAGCCGGTCAGGCGAAGCGCAGCAGGAATATTGTAGAGCGGGCTGTTCGGATCGAGTTGATCGATGAACCACAGCCGCTGCTGGGCAAACGACAACGGAGCCGGTGTCGTCGCTACCCGGCGCGGAATAGCAGCGGGTTTAGATGCTTTCCCGGCTTGCTGCTTGAGCCGAAGCGATAAGAGCGCGCGCTTTTCTGGCGACAGATTGGCGACGCGTTCGGAAAGGTCACTCACGAGTCCCCCCTCTCTGGTGACCAGCGGATCGATGCTACGGGATACGCCGTGCTGGACACACGACAGTATCCCGTAGTTTCGTTAGAGCAGCTACGAGTCTACTGCTCTGTCCAATTCCTGCCGAATTTCATTCTCCGAAAGTTGTTCCAGTTCTCCCAGCATTTGGTCTACCTCTGGACGGTTCATCTGTTCGGCTTGATGTTGCGCGAGCGTCAGCGCCAATTCTGCCACTGTGGGCGATTCAAACAAGCAGCGCAGCGGCAACTCGATTCCGAACGCATCGCGCAGGCGCGAGACCAGTTGGGTTGCCAGTAGCGAATGTCCTCCCAAATCGAAAAAGTTATCCAGGATGCCGACGCGTTCCACGCCGAGCAGTTGCGCCCAAATGAACGCCAGCTCTTCTTCGATCGGATCACGCGGCGCGACAAAGGGCGTGGTAATGTTTGGACGACCTAGGTCGGGGGCAGGCAAGGCGCGACGGTCTACTTTGCCGCTGACGTTCAGCGGCAGCGATTCTACCAGGACAAATGCTGCTGGGACCATGTACGTCGGCAATTTTTCTTTCAAAAAGCTCTGCAACGCGCCAGCGGTCAACGCCTGCTCGGTCTGCGGAACAACATAAGCCGCCAGTCGACCATCGCCTTCCGCGTCCCGCATCACCACGACCGAGTCGCGGACCGCTGGGTGCTGATTGAGCGCGGTCTCTATCTCGCCCAGTTCGATGCGGATGCCGCGAATCTTGACCTGATGGTCCAAACGTCCCAGAAACTCGATGTTGCCGTCCGGCAGGTAACGCGCCAGATCACCGGTCTTGTAAAGGCGACCGGCGAATTCTGTCTCGATGAACTTTTCTGCCGTTAACTCCGCACGATTCAGGTACCCGCGCGCCAATCCCGCGCCGCCCAAGTGCAACTCGCCGGGAACGCCGACCGGGACCGGACTGCCCCATCGATCGAGGATGTACGCCGTTCGATTGACGAGCGGGCGTCCAATCGGGATACGCGAGAAAGGCATCGGCTCGCCGCGCTGCAACGGCGCGTCGAAAATCGTCGCCGTGATGGTCGTTTCGGTTGGACCATACGCGTTCAGCAAACGCGCCTGGCGCATCGGCGTACGCTGCCAGAGTGCGAGTGTTTCCATCTGCATCACATCGCCGCCGATAATGACCAAGCGCACTTGAGAGTTGGCAGGCGCGTCCGGCGTTTCCGCGCAAAACTGCGCCCACTGATGCCAGTACGCGGGCGGTACATTCACGATGGTGAGACCAGCATCCCAAACCATCTGATTAAAGCGCCGCGCGTCCAACACGTCGGTTCCACGCAAGACCAGTCTTGCGCCGGCGATGAGCGCGGTAAAAATCTGCTCCAGCGACGCGTCAAAGTTCAGCGACGCAAATTGCAGCGCGCGATCACGAGAAGCGATTTCGTAATACCGCTGAACATCGCGGCAGTGATTCGCGAACGCGCCGTGAGTGATGAGTACGCCTTTCGGCTCGCCGGTCGAGCCAGAGGTGTAGAGCACGTACGCCAAATCTTCCAACGCGGCGCTGCCCGTGAGATTCGCGTCGTCCTGCTGGGCAATGGCGGGCTGATCCGCGTCCAGGCAAACGATGTGCGCGTGATGTTCCGGCAAGCGTTCCAACAACTGCTGCTGGGTTACCAGCACGCGTGTCTGAGAATCATTCAGCATGAAGGCGAGCCGCTCGCGCGGATACGTCGAATCGAGCGGTAGATACACGCCGCCCGCCTTGAAAATTGCCAGTACGGCGGCAATCATTTCCGCGGACCGCTCGACGCACAATCCGACCACCGTCCCCGGCGCGACGCCAAGCGTCTGTAGATAACGCGCCAATCGATTCGCGCGCGCGTTGAGTTCCCGATAGTCGAGTTGTTCACGGTCCAACGCTACGGCAATGGCGTCCGGCGTTCGTTCGACTTGCGCTTCGACGAGTCGGTGAATGCACGGTGCAGGCGGCTCCATAGTTTTGGGCGCGTTCCATTCGATCAAGAGTTGATGTCGCTCGGCTTCGCTAAGAATCGGTAGCTCTGAAACGCGCTGTTGTGGGTTTGCCAGTACGCCCTCAAATAGCGTCTGCAAATGTCCCAGCATCCGTGTGATCGCTGCAGCATCGAACAGATCGGCGTTGTATTCCATCAAGGCGACCAATTCGCCTTCCGATTCTGCCATCAGCAATGACAGATCAAAGGGAACGACTCGCTCCTCGAGCGGATACGCTTCCATCGGCAGCCCGCCAAGTTCCATCACTCTTCCCGGCTCGCTCAATGCCAACGAGGTCAACCCCTTCTTGTCGACCAGACTCGTGGTCTTTTGCCAGGCAAACATCACTTGAAATAGCGGCGGACGGCTGAGGTCGCGCGTTGGCTGCAAACGTTCGACCAACAGCGAGAACGGATAGGCGTCATGTCGGAAAGCCGCTTCGACGGTTTGGCGCTCGCGTTCCAGTAATTCGAGAAACGTCGGATCGCCGGACACATTCGCCCGCAGAATGACCGTGTTGACAAAGTATCCGATGACTTTCGACCACTTGGAGGTCCTGCCGGCTTTCGGCGAACCGATCAGGAAATCATCTTGTCCGGTGTAGCGATTGAGCAATGCCTCAAAACCGGCTAACAAGACGACGTGAAGCGGCATCCCGGCGGCTTGCACGAAAGCGTGCAGTCGTTGCGAGAGATCTGCGCTGAATCGAATGGTACGGCAGTCGCCGCGGTACGTCTGAATGGGAGCGCGCGGACGGTCAGCCGGCAAGTCCAGTGTAGGCAACTCGCCCGCCAGTTTCTCCTTCCAAAAAGTCCACAGCCGCTCACCCTCCGGTCCGGACAGCATTTCGTCCTGCTCGCGGATAAAATCGGAGTATCGGACGCGCGGCAGTTTCAAGTCGGGAGCGACGCCAGTGCTCTCTGCCGGATACAGTACGCCAAGTTCGTACAGGAAAACGGCAATCGACCAGAGATCGGTCACGATATGATGCATCGCCAGCAAAATAATGTGGTCCTCTGGCGAGCGCGTGAACATGAAGAAGCGGACGAGCGGACCGCGTTCCAAATCAAATGGACGAGCGACTTGTTCAGCCAGCCGCGCGTTCAATTGATCGTCCGTCCACGCGGAAGCGTCTTCGTGATGAAACACGCCCGGCATGTGTTCGTGAATACGCTGAATCGGGTTTCCCTGCGGCGCGGCAAAGGTTGTCCGCAACGCCGGGTGACGTTCTACGATTCTTTCCACTGCGCGTCGCATCGCATCGACATCGACTTGCGCTCGAATCCGCACCGCGTTGACGAGGTTGTACGCCCCGCTGTTCGGCGACAATTGATTCAGAAACCACAGGGCGCGCTGTCCGTGCGAGAGTGGATATTCGGTCACGGGTTCTTCGGTTAGCGTCGGCGCGGCGGTGGGCGCGATCAATTGCTCCAGCACCAGCGACGCTAATTGGGAAACGGTAATCTCATGCAGCAAACGATCGATGGGGAAACTCACGCCCAAGCCAGATTCGATTTCGCCCATCAGATCGACGGTCATGACCGAATCGATGCCCAGGTTATTCAGCGGCTGTTGGAGTCCCACCTGCGACGGAGCCACTTTCAGCACACGCGCCACTTGTTCTTGCAGATGCGCCTCAAGCAACGCTTGGCGCTCTTTCATTGGAAGCGCGCGCAACGCTTTGACCAGGAGCGGTTCAGGCGCAGCGCTGCTTTCCTCTTTCGGCACGCCGGTAACGTCCAGAATACTGGCTTTAACCACAGGCAAAGTTCCCGCGAGAAAATCCGCGCGGCACGCGTGCCGCTGAATCTTGCCGCTCGATGTTTTGGGAATGCTGCGCGGCTCAATCAGCACCACGCCGTAGACTTGCACCTCGTGGGCTTCAGCGACTGCCCGCCGGATCGTATTTGCCACTTCGTCGATGTCAACCTGTTGACGAGTATCTACTTCCTGTACCACGACGAGCCGCTCTTCGCCCTCCACATCGACCGAGAAAGCAGCGCCGCAACCGGGGCGCACCGCCGAATGCGCGCGTTCCACCGTCAATTCGATATCCTGCGGATAATGATTGCGACCGCGAATGATGATCAAGTCCTTGATACGTCCGGTGACGAAAAGTTCGCCCTCACGCACAAAACCCAGGTCGCCGGTGCGTAGAAATGTCTTGTCCAAGCCGGGCAAGCGCGCGCGAAAGATTTCTTCCGTCTCGTCAGGTTTATCCCAATATCCCAGGGCGATGCTCGGACCCGAGATCCAAATCTCGCCGATCTGATCCGGCGCGCACGGCGTCAGACCTTCAGGATCAACAATGACGATCTCTTGTTCCTTCGACAATTGTCCACAACCCACAAACGTTTCGCCGCCGTCGTCGCCTTCCGCCTTTTCAATCACGTGATTTCGTTCCAGCGCCGCTTTATCGAACGCGCGAAGAACTGGTGGGTGCGCTTTCACTCCGCCCGAAACGAACAGCGTCGCTTCGGCAAGACCGTAGCAAGGGTAAAATGTTTGACGCTGAAAGCCCTGTGGTTCAAACGTCTGCGTGAACCGTTCGATAGTTTCCGGGCGAATCGGCTCAGCGCCGTTAAAAGCGAGCGTCCAACTGCTCAGGTCGAGTGTCTCTCGCTGTTCAGGGGTAATCTTGCGGACGCAGAGATCGTAAGCGAAATTCGGTCCTCCGCTAACGGTACCTCCGTAGCGGGAAATAGCTTGCAACCATTGGAAGGGACGCTGCAAGAACGACACCGGCGACATCAAGACGCACCGGAGCCCGGTGTAAAGAGGTTGCAGGATCCCTCCGATCAATCCCATGTCGTGGTAGGGAGGCAGCCAGATCACTGCAATGCTCTCAGGCGTTACCCCGAAGGCTTGCCTGGTGAGCTCAGAGTTGTGCAGCAGGTTACCATGACTGACCATAACCCCGCGAGGCGTACGGGTGGAGCCGGAGGTATATTGGAGAAAAGCGACCGTGTCGCGAGTTACTTGGGGTTGTCGCCAGTCGTCCTCCAGTTTATCGCCGATGGCATCTGTCGCTAGCCACTTGAGCGCGCGGAGATCAGGCGCTTGATCGAACAGGAATTCAGCCGGAGACAGGATCTCGTTTGTCGTGAGTACGATGGTCGCCTGCGCGTCCGCGACCATCGTCTGAAGACGCGGAAGGGTTCGGGTGAGTCGAGCCGGATCGGGGGGATAGGCGGGAACGGCGATCACGTTGGCGTACAGGCAGCCGAAAAAGCCTGCGATGTACTCGAGACCGGGGGGATAGAGCAACAAAGCGCGTTCACCGGTGGACTGTAGGTTTTGGAGCCGCGCGCCGATGGATCGCGCCTGCCGGTCTAGTTCCGCGCAGGTCAAGTATGTTTCCTCTCGATCGCCATCAATCAGAAAGGTATAGATCGGCTGATCGGGTTGATGAAACGTTCTCCATCGGAGAAGTTCTATCAAGTTGGAAAAGTTGGAAGAAGATTCTGAGAGAGCAAGACCGGTGCCCATGTTTTCTCCCCAAGAAGTTGAAAACTAGCTGGCATTGCCCGGCGCGGCATATTCTAAAATTTCGCTAGAAAAGAATAGCCGCAGGTTTCCCTGCGGCCGGTTACGCCATTGGCTCCCTCCAGCCCAAAGCGTCCACTTGGAACGTACGTGGCTAGAGATCAACGCATCCGCGGTTTAATCTGTTTTTTCTTCGTGGTCTTCGCGAGCTTGGTGAATAGATTTCTTTTCCTGTGATTGTTTATGCCCTGCGCTAAATAAAAACGCCTTTACGCGTTTTAGAACGCGAAGGCGCTCGACACCTTCCGGTGATAGAATTGAAACGCCCATCATGGACGCTTGCAGAACGATGATGCCGCATGCCTGGACGTGGGGGTTAAGAACTTGATCGAATTGGTTGAGACGCAACCTCCGAGAACGCCATTGTTGGAGTGTTTGGCGAATCACCGGCTCGTCAATTTCGGGACCATTTGCTGAGACCGCATCCGACATGGTTTCTGGATGCAATAGAAAAACCGCATGGTCAACATGAACTCATGCGGCTTGGACGTGTCACCGTCTCAGCACACGAAATGAGAATTTGTGAACGGAAACGACCGTGGAAACCTTGTGGAGGCTGTGGACCTCGCCAAACGTTGGTCGCTCTCTATCCTCACGAGATATACTAGCACAATTGGTATACCGTGTCAAGACTAGCGAAGTCAGAAAACCAGGATTGTGCCGCATCTTAGCCCGATGGCTTGGGTTACGGCAACGGAATCGCCAAGATGGCAGATGTGCGGTACGATTCAACCCAGATTGCGATTCCTACGCACCAAGCGTCAATTCCTGAACGCGTTTTCGCAAACCATCCAAACCCGCGCCGAAAAGTTCTGGCGGATATTCCTTTTCGCAGTCGGCACAGCGCACCGAAACGATATAACTCTCTTCAAGCGGCTCACTCTGGCTCCATTCATCACCGACATCTGCCGAGTCGAACGTTCGTCTGACCAGTTCGAACGACTCGATTTCAAACTCCGTCCCGTGACACGCCTTGCAGCGTAGAATCATATCGCTTTCCTCCTCCAAGGTGAGATGCGCCGCGCAGGCGCATCTCACCTTGTTTGATTTTTCGGCAAGAATATCGTAAGATGCTCGTGCGCAATTCTAGCCCAAACTGAATTCCGTGGCAATCCGGTTCGTCTGTGTTTTTTGGTGTTCATCAATGTCCAATTGAGGTGTCTCTATGCCCCGCGATCTTCCTCTCGGCAACGGAACGTTGCTGATCAATTTCGATAGCGCGTACCAACTGCGCGATCTCTACTACCCACACGTCGGCAAGGAAAATCACTCCACCGGCGGACCGTTCCGCTTTGGCGTGTGGACCGAAAACAATTTTCGTTGGATCACGGACGACAAGTGGTCGCGCGCGCTCGATTATGAGCACGACACGCTCGTTACGCGCGTGACGCTCGCGCATCCCGATCTTGCGCTGCAGCTCGTCTGCAACGATGCGGTCGACTTTCACGAGAATCTGTACCTGCGCCGCATCGACGTGACCAACAGCGCGCCACGCGCGCGCCAGGTGCGCCTGTTCTTCTCGCACGATTTTCACATTTCGGAAAACGAGGTCGGCGATACGGCGTACTACGAACCGCAACGCCGCGCGGTATTCCATTACAAGGGACCACGCTGGTTTCTCATCTGCGGACAGCGCGCCGGCGCAGAGTGCCAGGTCGACCAGTGGGCGACTGGACTGAAAGAGATCGATGGGCGCGAGGGCACGTGGCGCGACGCCGAAGATGGCGTCCTGAGCGGCAATCCGATCGCGCAAGGATCGGTCGATTCGACGATCGCGCTACACGTCGATTTGAACGCCGGCGAAACGAAAACCCTGTACTACTGGATTTGCGTCGGTACGGATTTTCAAACGGTGACGCGTATCAATCGGATCGTCCGGGAGCGCGGAGCGCAAGAGTTCATCGACCGTACCGCGGCGTATTGGCGTCTGTGGGTGAACAAGGAAGAGTACGATTTCGACGACCTGCCGCACGACATCGTGCACGATTTCAAGCAATCGCTCCTGGTGATGCGGACGCAGATCGACAACGGCGGCGCGATCATCGCCGCGAATGATACGGACATTACGAGTCTCGTCCGCGATACGTATTCGTACATGTGGCCCCGTGACGGCGCGCTCGTCGCGCACGCGCTCGACCTTGCCGACCAGCCCGGTCTGGCGCAGCGTTTTTTCAATTTCTGCGCGAGCGTCATTACCGAGGAAGGATACTTTCTCCACAAATACAACCCCGATGGCTCACTCGCGAGTTCATGGCATCCATGGTACGAGAATGGCGAGAAGGAATTGCCGATACAGGAAGACGAGACGGGCTTGGTGCTGTGGGCGCTGTGGGAGCATTTCGACAAATTCCGCGATGTGGAATTCATCAAGCCGTTGTATCGCACGCTCATCACGCGCGCGGCAGATTGGATGGCGAATTATCGCGATCCGCAGACCGGTCTGCCGCTGCCGAGTTGGGACTTGTGGGAAGAGCGCCGTGGCGTGCACGCGTTCACCATCGCGGCGGTGTGGGCGGGCTTGAACGGCGCGGCGAATTTCGCCGATGCGTTCGGCGAGAACGATTGCACAGATCGATGGCGCAGCGCGGCGGACGCGGTGAAAGCCGCGTGCGACAAGTACCTGTGGCAGCCGAACGCGAATCGATTTGTGCGTCGGCTCAGCCCGCGCGCCGCGGGCGGTTACGATGTCGATTGGACGATTGACTCGGCGGTGTACGCGCTGTTTCAGTTCGGGATGTATCCGCCCGATGATCCGCACATTGTCGCGACGATGCAGAATCTGCGCGATCGGCTTTGGGTCAAGTCGAATGTGGGTGGGATGGCGCGGTACGAAAACGATTACTATCATCAGGTCAGCCAGGACATTGCGAATGTGCCGGGCAATCCATGGTTCATCTGCACTCTCTGGCTCGCGGCGTGGCACATTGCCAAAGCGAAAAACGCAGACGAACTCAAGCCCGCGCTCGACATCTTCCATTGGGTCGCGGCGCATTCGCTTGCCAGCGGCGTGCTGGCGGAGCAAGTGAATCCCTATACCGACGCGCCGCTCAGTGTGTCGCCGCTGACGTGGAGCCATGCCGCGCTCGTGACGACCGTGCTCGAGTACCTCGACAAGCGTTCCGAAATGGATTTGTGTCCAACGTGCGGCAACCCGCGCTATTCGCGCGAGCTGGGCAAGCTGCGCGACGAGCACACGCATCACCATCATTTCCAGCACGACGCGCACGATTGAAAGCGTTTGCACGCGAAAGGAGGCGCAGATGTCAACTCGACTAGCGCTGATCGTCGTTTTGAGCATCGTGTTCGTCACCGGATGCAGCTTGGTCGCGTCGCCAACGCCTGTTCCGTCACCGGTGCCTCACATCACCCTCCCGCCTGCTCCAACGATGCAGGCAACCGACACGCCGCCGCCCACTGCCACCGCGACGCTGGTACTCTCGCCAGTGCCGACAGTCAAGGCGGTACCTTCGCGGACGCCGACGCTTGCGCCGGGGACGATGCGCGTCAAACTTTTTTTCGTCGCGCTGAACGATAACGGTGCATCCGGCAAAAAGATCGGCTGCAACGACAGCCTCGTCGCGGTCGACCGCGCGATTCCGGCGACCAACGCGCCGTTGACCGCAGCGCTCCGAGTATTATTTTCGCTGACCGACAAGACCTATGGACAGTCGGGATTGTACAACGCGCTGTATCAATCGAAATTGAAAATCGACAGCATATCGATTGTGAACGGCAAGGCGACCATTGCTTTATCGGGATCGCTGGTGCTGAACGGCATTTGCGATAATCCGCGCGTGCAGGCGCAGCTCGAACAGATCGCGCTGCAATTCTCTACTGTGAGAACAGTCGCCGTGTCGCTGAATGGTATTCCGTTAAATCAGGCGCTGTCGGAAAAAGGTGGTTAGGAGCATGGAATGCCCCGTCTGATGCCGCTCGAACTCGTTCACAAGGTCGATCATCTGTTGCTAGAGCCGCAGCTCTCGCGGCAAGAGATCGAAGCCGGTTGCCAGAGTGCGATCGGTCTGGATTGTTACGCCGTCGTCGTCAAACCGCATTATATCGAGTTGGCGCGCAAGGTGTTGAAGGACACGCGTGTCAAAGTCATTTCGGTCGTCGGCTTTCCGCACGGCGGCGCGACGACGGCGACCAAGATGTTCGAGACGCAGGATGTTTTGCAGCGTGGCGCGGATGAGGTCGAGATGGTCATCAACCTTGGCGCGCTGCGCGATGGCGAAGACTTGGTCGTCAAGAATGACATTTTGTCTGTCGTGCGCGTCGCGCGCGGGCATCCGATCACGGTGATTTTGGAAACATGCTATTTGACCGATGAGGAAAAGGCGCGGGCGTGCAAGATTGCTGAAGTAGCGGGCGCGGAATACGTCAAGACCGCGACGGATTTTTGCGGGGAAGGCGTTTCGGTTGCCGACGTGCGGTTACTGCGCGCCACCAGTTCCAATTTGAAATTGAAAGCCGCGGGCGGCATCGCCACGCGCCAAGCCGCGCGCGAAATGATCGAGGCAGGCGCGGCGCGGATCGCGACGCGGTGTACGGAAAAGATAGCGGACGAATAATTCTCTCTGCCAGCCGGTCGCGCCCGCGCGTTCTCTTTGCATTTTCTCTCAACTTCTGCTATCCTACGCGCCGTGAGCATCGAGGACAAAGCGATTCATCTCGGACATCCATCGTACGTTTGGCGCTTTGGACAGGATCGGCGGCTGGATTTGATACGCCGGTATGTGCGTTTCGACAACGCGCGCATCCTCGATATCGGCTGCGGCATCGGCACCTACGTCGAAAAATTTCGTGCGCTCGGTGCGCACGCGTTTGGCGTCGATGTCGATACGGAGAAGCTCGCGGAGGCGCACCGCGCCAAGCGATTGCAGTTGCTCGCCACCTCAGTTTCCGAAGCGCTCCCTTTCCCTGACAACTATTTCGACGTCGTCGTGCTGCACGAAGTGATCGAGCACGTCGCGGACGATTACCAGACGATCCGCGAGGCGTGCCGCGTGACGCATCGCAACGGGCGCGTGATCGTCTTTGCGCCGAACCGCCTCTACCCGTTCGAGACTCACGGTGCGTTCTTCGGCAAACGGTACGTCTTCGGCAACATTCCCCTGATCGGCTGGCTGCCCGATTCGCTCCGCAACAAATTCGCGCCGCATGTTCGCGCCTACCGCGCGCGCGACATCCGCGCGCTGTTCGCGCAAGTGGACGGCACGATGCTGACACACACGCAAATCTATCCCGGCTACGACAAGATCGCGCGGCGCAGCGCGTTGTTGGCGCGTGTTTTTCGTAGCGTCACCTATTTTCTGGAAGCGACGCCGCTGCGCGCATTTGGGTTATCGCATTTCGCGGTGTGGAAGAAAGGAACGCGGCAGTCGTCAGTAGCCAGTCGTCAGTAGGGAGCGTTCGCCGCAACGCTCTCTCTTTTTGAGTAGCAATTTTGTTCGGATTCGGGTATAATAACGAGCGAAATACTTGGCGAATCTCAATGAGGAGAAACAACCATGCCACTCTTTCGGATTACCAACAAACGCGTTCAACAAATCAAGAAAACCGCTTTCCCAAGCGAGAGGGCGCTCCAAGACCTTTTTGAAAGCAATCTGGAGATCTTGCTCAGCATCCGTTTTGTGGCGTCGGAGTATGGAACTGGCGAAAAGCACAGTGGACGAATCGACACGCTGGGGCTTGACGAGAATGATCGCCCGACCATCATCGAATTCAAGTGGCGAGACGACGAGACGGTTATCAACCAAGGATTGTTCTATCTGGATTGGCTGCTTGACCACAAGGGCGATTTTGAAATTGCCGCGCAGAAAAAGCTGGGCAAAGATGTTCAGGTGAATTGGGACAGCCCGCGGCTCATTTTGGTTGCACAGTCATTTAGCAAATATGATGCCTACGCCGTGAACCGGATTAGCGAAAACATTGAGCTCAAAGTATATCGGCTGTACGACGATGGACTATTGTTGCTCGAAGATTTCCATACCCCCGTAGATGTGAATGCAACTGGCGCTATCGAGCCAGGAAGGATCAAACGTCCTAAGAAAGAGCGGACGGTGGTATATAGCCTCGAGAGACTTTTGAAAGGTAAGAGTTCTGGAACAAACGAATTATTTCGCCATCTTCAGAAAGCCATAATAGCACTCGGCGACAACGTTGAAGAAACGCCGCTGAAGCTCTACGTGGCATATAAGACGACTCGAAACTTTTGCGAAGCGCAAATCCAAAACAGTCAAATCAAGATCTTTCTTGATATTCCTCTGAAAGATCTGCAAGATTCCAATAAGGTGGCGCGGGATGTATCGGAAATCGGGCATTGGGGCACTGGTGATACTCAAATCGTACTGAATTCTTTGGACGACATTGAATACGCGATTTCATTGATTCACCAATCGTACGAACGTACACTTTGAAATTTGGAGCATATCGTTAATGGCAAATGAGATCGGCACCGTAAAACCCATTGAAATCGAACAGGAGATGCGTAACGCGTACCTGGATTACGCGATGAGCGTCATCACTTCGCGCGCGCTGCCAGATGTGCGGGATGGGTTGAAGCCCGTCCAGCGCCGCATTCTCTACACGATGGGCGAGATGGGCTTGCGACACAATACCGCATACAAGAAATGCGCGCGCATCGTCGGCGACGTGATGGGGCGCTATCACCCGCACGGCGATCAAGCCGTGTACGACGCGCTCGTCCGCCTCGCCCAAGATTTTACGATGCGCTATCCATTGATTGATGGTCAAGGGAATTTCGGCAGTGTGGACGATGATCCGGCAGCCGCCATGCGGTACACGGAAGCGCGCCTCACCGAAATCGCGGAAGAGCTGCTGCTCGACATCGATCGCGATACGGTGAATTTCTACGACAACTTCGACGGTACGCTCAAGCAGCCGACCGTGCTGCCCTCCAAGATTCCCAACCTGTTGCTCAACGGTACCGCCGGCATCGCGGTGGGCATGGCAACGAACGTTCCGCCGCACAATCTCGGCGAACTCGTCGACGCGATCAACTACGTGATCGAACGGTGGGAAGAAATCGATGAGATCGAAGTAGACGATTTGATGAAATTCGTCCAAGGTCCCGATTTTCCAACCGCCGGCATTATCCTTGGCGCGGAAGGCATCAAGCAGGCGTACGCGACCGGCAACGGGCGCATCGTCGTGCGCGGCAAGATTCACACCGAAGAAGCCGGCGGCGGCAAGACGCGCATTGTCATCACCGAGCTGCCGTACCAGGTCAACAAAGCCGCGCTGATCGAGCGTATCGCCGATCTCGTGCGCGACCGTCGCATTGAAGACATCGGCGATTTGCGCGACGAGTCCGACCGCCAGGGGATGAGCATCATCGTCGAGCTCAAGCGCGGCGTGGATCCGAATCCGGTCATCAACCAGTTGCTCAAGTATACGCCGCTCCAATCCGGCTTGACGATCAACATGCTCGCGCTCGTCGACGGCGAGCCGCGCGTCCTGTCGCTCAAGCGGATGCTGCAACTGTACGTCACGCATCGCCAAGAAGTGATCACGCGCCGCACGAAATTCGATCTCGAAAAGGCGAAAGCGCGGGCGCACATTCTCGAAGGATTAAAGATCGCGCTCGATTACCTCGACGAGGTGATCAAGACGATTCGTCAATCGCCGGACGCCGATGTCGCGAAGGAACGCCTGATGAAGCGTTTCAAGCTCGACGACATTCAGGCGCAGGCGATTCTCGATATGCAGCTGCGCCGGCTCGCCGCGTTGGAGCGCAAGAAAATCGAAGAGGAACTGGCGGAAGTCAAAAAGACGATCAAGTACCTCGAGGACTTGCTCAAGCATCCGAAGAAAATTCTCAGCGTGATCTCGGAAGAACTGACCGATTTGAAAAAGCGTTTCGGCGACGCGCGCCGCACGCTCATTTCCGAAGGCGGCGCGGAAACCACCGAGTTCAAGCAGGAAGACCTCGTGCAAGAACAGGCAGTGCTCGTCTCGATCACGCAGCGCGGTTACATAAGCCGCGTGCCGCTGTCGTCGGTGCGGCGCACCGCCAGCGGATCGAAAAGCATGCCGACGCGCGAAGAAGACGCGGTGCAGTACCTCTTCCCGGCGAACACGCGCGACACGCTTCTCTTCTTCACGAATCGCGGCAAGGTCTACCCACTGCGCGCGCATCAAGTGCCCGATGTGGAGCGCCAGCCCAAGGGCTTGCCGCTCAACAACTTTTTATCGTTCGAGCCAAACGAACGCGTGACGTCTGCGGTCGCCGTGTCCGATTTCTCGCAAGCCGAATTTTTGACGATGGCGACGGCGCAGGGGCGCATCAAGCGTACGCCGCTCGCGGAGTTCGACGGCATCCGTTCGAGCGGCGTCGCCGCGTTGAACCTGAGCGAAGGCGACGAGCTGAACTGGGCGCGGCTGACGCACGGCGATGGCGAGGTGATGTTCGTCACGGAGCAGGGGCAGGCGATGCGTTGCAAAGAAGACGATGTGCCTGTGCAGGGGCGCGCGGCAGGCGGTGTCATCGGCATCAAGCTGAATGAAGGCGACAAGGTCGCGTCGATGGACGCGGTTCAGCCCGAGGGTTTCCTGCTCGTCGTGACCGCGAAGGGGTTTGGCAAGCGCACGCCGGTCAAAGAGTACGCGGTGCAGGGTCGCAATACCAAGGGCGTCACGACGCTCGGACGCGACGTCGCACGCGCAGGGGTGATCGCTGCGGCGCGCATCGTGAACGAGGACGATGACGTGACGATCATCTCAACCAACGGCTTGGTGCTGCGCTCGCGCGTCACGAACCTGCCGAAAGCCAAGCGGACGAGCAAAGAATCGGCAGTGATGAATTTGAAAGAAGGCGATGCCGTCGCGAGCATTGCGCGGCTGGAAAGCGAGAAGAAAAGCAAACAGTGAACAGTCGAACAGTAAACAGTGGATCTCTCGCAGTCGCGGTTTACTGTTTACTAATTACTGCTTACTGATCACTGGGGGTTTCCATGTCCACCGTCCACATCTCCAACCATCCACTGATTCGTCACAAAGTCACGATGATGCGCGACTTTAAGACCGAGCCGAAGAAATTCCGCGAGCTGATTCGCGAGGTCGCACTATTGCTCGCGTACGAGGCGACCGCCGATCTGGCGCTGCAAGACAAGGTTGTGACGACGCCGCTGGCGCAGACGCGCGGCGCGGAGCTGAAAGAGGTCGTCGGCTTGGTGCCGGTCTTGCGCGCCGGCTTGGGTATGGTCGAGGGCTTTTGGGAAATGATGCCCGCTGCCGAGGTGTGGCACATCGGTTTGTACCGCGACCACAAGACGCTAGAGCCGATCCAGTACTACAACCGCTTGCCGGTCGCGCCGACGGTGGACGTATGCATCATCCTCGACCCGATGCTGGCGACGGGTGGTTCGGCGACCGCAACGGCGCAGATTCTGAAGGACTGGGGCGCGAAGAAGATCAAGTACGTCGGTATCATCGCCGCGCCGGAGGGCATCAAGCGCCTCCAAACCGCGCACCCCGACGTAGAAATCTATCTCGCTGCGATTGACGATCATCTAAACGAGAACGCGTACATCGTTCCCGGCTTGGGCGACGCGGGCGATCGGCAGTTTGGAACTGGCTAGCGCCAGTGAACAATGGTTAGTGGATGGTGATTAGTTGTTTCTATCCACTAACCACTCGCCACCATCCACTATGATGAGACCTACCTGGGACCAATACTTTATGGACATCACGCTTGACGTGTCGCGCCGCGCGACGTGCCTGCGCGCGCAGGTCGGCGCGATCATCGTCAAGGACAAGCGTATCCTCACGACGGGCTACAACGGCGCACCGAAAGGACTGCCGCATTGTCTCGACGAGGGCTGCGAGATGGTTGGCGGGCATTGCGTCCGCAGTCTGCACGCGGAGCAGAATGCGATCATTCAAGCCGCGCTGCACGGCATCTCGTTGGAAGGCGGCACGATCTACACGACGCACCAGCCGTGCCACACCTGCGCCAAAATGATCATTAACGCGGGATTGCGGCGCGTTGTCTATGCCGGACATTATCCGGACGAACTCGCGATGAAGTACTTGAAGATTGCCGGCGTAGAGGTCGATCATTTCGATTTGGGCGATCGCACGCCCGCGCCGCCGCCGAGCGTGGTGGAAAAGTGATCTTCCTCAAACTTGGCGGCTCTGCCATCACGGACAAGACGCGCGATGCGACCGCGCGTGAAGACGTGATCCGCCGCGTCGCTCATGAAATCAAGCACGCGCGGAACGCTAACCCCGCGCTCTCCATTTTGATCGGACACGGCAGCGGCTCGTTCGGACATTTTGCCGCAAAGAAATCCGGCTTTGGTCAGCGTGGCAACTGGCGCGCCTACGCGGAAACCGGCGCGGCGGCGTGGCGCTTGACGCGCATCGTCACCGACATCTTTCTCGCGGAAGGCGTGCCTGTCGTCGCGATGCAGCCGTCCGCGTCGGCGCGCTGCCGCGACGGTGAACTGATCGAGCTCGCGACGGGTCCGATTCGCGCCGCGCTCGCGCATAATCTCGTGCCGCTGGTGCACGGCGACGTCGCGTTCGACGAGACGCGCGAGATGACGATTGCATCGACCGAGATGATTTTCGCCTACCTCGCGCCGCTGCTCCAGCCCACGCGCATCCTTCTCGCGGGCATCGTCGATGGCGTGTTCACGGGTGATCCGCTCAAGGATTCTTCGGCGACGTTGATCCGCGAGATCACGCCCGCTGCTTTCCCGCAGATCGAATCGCAACTGCGCGGCTCGCACGGTGTGGATGTGACCGGCGGTATGATCGCCAAGGTGCAGAGTATGGTCGCGCTCGTTCAGCACGAGCCGGCGATTCGCGTGCAGATCATCAGCACAATGCGCGAGGGCTTGATCGAAGAGGCATTAACGCGAGAGGATTCTAACGCAGGGACCGTGATTCACGCGTAACGCGTCAGGGCTGGGTTGCCCTGCCTCGGCAAAAACAAACGGACGACGCTTTCGGTCGTCCGTTTTTACTTGGCGGCGATTGCCAATTCCTCGGCGGGCTGCGGCTTGGACGCCCTGAGCGCGTAGGTCGCGAGCGCGTCGAAAAATTCGGGGACGCCTTCGCCGCTGGCGCAGGACGATTCGAAGAACGGCATATTCCACGCTTTGGCGATTTGAGTCGCCTCCTCGCACGATACCTGACGCGGCAGATCGATTTTGTTGGCGAGCAAAAGCATTGGCACGTCGTGCAGGATTTCGCGCGCCTCGCGCCACCAGCGCGTCAAGTTGTAGAACGACGCGCGATTGCTGGCGTCAAAGACCAAGGCAACCGCGCGGGTGCCGCGATAGAACGCGCGCCGTGCATACGCAAAGCGCTCCTGCCCGCCCATATCCCAGACTACCAGCCGCATCGGCGTCTGATCGATCTGAAGATCATACAAATGAAAATCGACGCCGATGGTCATCGTGCGCATGGGATCGAATCGACCGGTGCAATAGCGCTGGATCAGACTGGTCTTGCCAACCTGTGCGTCGCCTCCTAGGACGACTTTGAGGACCAGCGGCTTGGCGGCAGGCAGCGTCTCCGGCTCGGCGGGGAAGATGGAAACGACAACGTCGATCAGTTCCTGCATCAAGAAGGGTTTTTCGATGTAGTGATGTACGTACGCGTTGTGAGACGCCGCCGCGGCGTCGGGCGATCCGAACGCGGTCATCAATACAGTCACGGTGTCGGGGGAACGCTCTTGCGTCTCGCGGATGAGCGTCAGTCCGTCAACGTCCGGCATCTTCCAATCGGCGATGATCAAGTCAAACGTCGATTGCCGCAGCGCGTCGCGCGCCGCTTGACCCGACGTGACCGCGAGCACATCATAGATCGCGTGCTCGCGCAGCGCGCTCGAAATCTCTTGCACAATGCGCGCGTCGTCGTCGACCACCAGGATGCTTCGCTGCGAGCCATTGGATCCCATCAGAAGATCGAGTCCAGATAATCTCGTTCGCGCAACAAGCGCCGCCGCCACCCGTTGATTTCCGGAACGACGAAGGGGAGGAGGCGCATACAATAGTACGGCGGCAGAATCGGCACGCCCACCATATCGCCGAAGGTGATCAGAATGAACAGGTGCTCCAGCGATCCGCGCGCGCGCAGATTGGCGCGCACCATGTCGTGCAGCGCCATGCCGAAGAGCACCTCGCCGAAGCCGCGGCGAATCCGATCGAGCAGATTACGCACCGCCATCATCTGTTGCGCCTCCTTGATTACCCCATCGCCAAATCGGGGCGCGCCGGACCGTTGAGGGTGATTGGCGTTTCGTACCACCGCACGCTTTCGCCGATGCGGGCGCGTGTTTGCCAGCGGAGACTCTTCGGCGCGCTGTCGATGGCTTGCTTGATGCGATTCACGCGCGCGACGAATGTGGGTTGTTCGGCGGGTGGGATCACGTTCCCTGCCGCCTTTTCCACGCGCTCCAGGTTCAGCATCACGGTTTTGTACCAGCCCCAATCGTCCGCGCACAGCCGTGTGATCTGCGACGCGTCGATCTTGTCCTTTTCTGGTCCTACGCTCAAATCATGTTCTAGCAGCAGGATGCACAAATCGCGCATCGCCGCGTCGGACATCTCGACCAGCTGCAAACGCAGCATCAAAAGCGGCGTCTCGGGCAGTACTTTTTCGTTTGCCGCAGCGACCGCTTTCAAATCAAGGTGATGGTACATTTCGTACGCATCGAGGAACACATCGGCAGACAGCTCGCGCGACTTGCTGCTAAAGTTCAGCCGGCGGCTGCCGTGAAATGCATTGAACCGTTGGTTGGCTTCGTAACCTTTCTGCTCGAACAATCGGATGACCATCGCGCTTTGCGCCGACTGCGCTAGAAATTCGATTTGCCTTTTTTGCGGTGCGGAGACCAGCGCGCGATGACGCGGGCAGCACTCCCAGACGGCAATCGGATCGATGGCGCACAGCCGGACGTTGAGCTTCTGCGCGGCATCGATCAGGTCGCGCGTTTCCTGCGCGAGTTCCGCGTACAGCGGGGTAGGCGTTACGTTACTGACGGGCAGTTCTGCCGTGTGCGCTTTGGGCGCGGCAGCCGGCGCAGGTTCTGCCGGTGCAGGAGCTGGGGTGGAAACGGGTTCTGGCGCGGCAGCCCGGGCGGGTTTGATTTCTGCCGCGAGTTTCTTCGCGGCGACATTCGCGGTCAGGTTGAGCAGGGGGATGTTGATGTTGCGCGCACAGACGATCACGAGAACGCCGCCGCGCAGATTCTTCAAGACGAGCCGACCCTGACCGTAGATCAAGTCAGCTTCTACGATGCGTTGACCGGAAGTGTCCAGCGCGCTAAGCGTTTGGGTCGCGATGTGCGCGGCGCTCGCCGCGTCCAACTTGTCCGGCAGCGCCTTTGCCACAAGGCTGCCGTCGGACAAGCAGACGAACGAGCCGACGACGCCCAGCACGGCGTTGATTTCTTTGAGATGGTTCTCCATCGAAGCCAATTCCTCTGGTAAAGAGTTCAGATGTCATTGCGAGAATACATGCCGCCACACGCGAAGAATTAAAATTCCTCCGGTGTGTCGTACCACTGGACGGTTTCACCCAGCCGCGAGCGCGTTTGCCAGCGTAGATTCTTAGGCAGGTGTGCGGTCTCTGCTGCCGCGGCGGGTGGCGCGATGGGCTTGGCGGCTGGAGCAGGGACGGGTCGGGCTGCCGGCGCGGGTGCGCTGGATTTGGGCGGCTTGAGTTCCGTCGTCAGTTTTTTCACGACGACGTTGGCGGTCAGGTTCAGCAAGGGCAGACTGACATTGCGCGAGCACAGGATCGCCAGCGCGCCGCCGCGCAAATTCTTGACGATCAATCGACCCTTGTCGTACACCAGGTCGACTTCATTCACGCTGGACGCATCGAATTGATCTGGCAACGCGCTTGCCGCAACCCTGCCGTCGGTGAGACAGATGAACGAGCCAACCACGCCGAGAACGGCGTTGATCTCTTTAAGGTAATTCTCCATCGGAGCGATTTCCCCAGGCGCGAAATCAGGGCTGTGTTTATTTCTTGAGGACCTGAGTAGCTGTGCTTGCCACAATCGCCGCCGAGGCGTTGTCGTTCAGCACCAAGCCAATGTAGCGATCGGGCTGCTCCAGAACCAGGATGCGTTTGTTTTTGAGCGAGACCACGCCGTGAGTAAACGTATCCAACTGCAACGCCTGTCCGAGTTGGTCCGCCGCCCCACCGATAAAGACCGCGACCGCCGCTTCGTTTTCGCCGTCTCCCTCCGACACGCTCGCGCCGAGGACGACGCCATCGCTGGCGGAGATGACCGCGCCGCCCACACCGTCAATCGCCTTGAGTTGTGCCAGCGTATCTGGACTCATGTTTTCCTCCACTTGTTTCTCCGTCGTCTCTCGTTCCGGCAGCCGCATCATTCCTTTGAGCAGCAATTCCTGCCAGCCGATGTTGATCGATTTCTCCGGCGGCGCGAGGTCGAGATCGAGCACGAAAGAACCGTCGCTCCACAACAGCATTTCGTACGCGGCGGGTTCGCCGACGAGCGCGCCAAGCGCGGCGTGGACGACTTGGCCATCGGATAAAAAAACCTCGCCGGTCTGACCGTGTCGTGTCAGGGTTAGACGCGCGGAACGCATCTCCTGACAGTTGACCTGGATCAGGTTGGCGAGACTCATCTCTTTCAGGTTGCCTTGCAGCGGCATAGTCCAAACCTGTCGAATAAAGTGCTTAAATTATACGGTGGGCGCGCGGGCTTGTCAACGACCCAAAAGTCCCGGTTCGCGTCTATTGAGGCACGGGCTAGGATTTCATCGTTTTGAGCTTTTCCAGCATCAGTTCGTTGACGAGCGCCGGATTGCCCTGTCCTTTGGTCGCTTTCATGACCTGTCCGACCAGGAATTTGGCGATGCCTTCCTTGCCGGCGAGGTACTCCGCCACTGGTTTGGGGTTGTCGGCGATGACCTGGTTCACAATGCCGACCAGCGCGCCGCGGTCGCTGATCTGCGCCAATCCCTTCTCCTGAACGATGCTCGCCGGGTCGTGCCCGGCGGCGTACATTTCGGCGAACACCGCTTTGGCGATGGTGTTGCTGATCGTGCCGGCATTGACGAGCGCGATCAGGTCTGGAATCTGCGCCGGCGCGATCCGGACTGCGCCGATCTCCGCGCCGGCTTCCTTCATCAGCCGAAAGAGTTCGCCGGTGACCCAATTGGCAATCGCTTTGGCATCGACCGAACGTGCCTTGCCGGCTGCCACCGCCCGGTCGAAATAATCCGCGATCTCCTTTTCCGCGGTAATCACGCCGGCGTCGTACGCGCTCAAGCCGTGCTCGCGCATCAGCCGCTGGCGCCGGTCGTCCGGCAGTTCAGCCATCCGTGCGCGAATCTCGTCCACCCACGCGCGCGAGACGGCAAGCGGCGGCAAATCCGGTTCGGGAAAGTACCGGTAATCGTGCGCCTCTTCTTTGCTGCGCTGCGTTACGGTCACGCCGCGCTCCTCGTCCCAGCCCATCGTTTCCTGCTCCACCGTGCCGCCGGCGAGGAGAATTTTGGTCTGCCGCGCGATTTCGTACTCCGCGCCGCGCACCATCGCGCGCAGCGAGTTGAGGTTCTTGATTTCGACGCGCGTCGGCGAGAGTTCGGTCGTTCCTTTGGGGCGCAGCGAGATGTTCGCCTCGAACCGCATCGCGCCTTTTTCCATATCGCCGGAACTGACGCCGAGGTAGCGCAGAATCTGTCGCAGTTTCAGCGAGTACAGCCGCGCTTCTTCGACCGAGTGCATGTCCGGCTCGCTGACGATCTCCATCAGCGGCACGCCGGCGCGGTTCACATCGATCAGACTCGCGCCGTTGGCATGGAACAGTTTCGCGGTGTCCTCCTCCAGATGCACGCGCCGGACGCCGATGCGCTTCATCACGCCCGCGTCGTCGATGAGCACGTAGCCGTTGCGTGAGAGCGGCAGATCGTACTGCGAAATTTGATAGCCCTTCATCAGATCAGGATAGTGGTAATTCTTCCGGTCGAACTTGGCGTACTCCGGAATCTCGCAATGGAACGCGAGCGCGGTCAAAATCGTGTACTCGACCGCGAGCTGGTTGATGACGGGCAGACTGCCGGGCATGCCCAGGCAGACCGGGCAGACGTGCGTGTTCGGCGGCGCGCCGGCGTAGTCGGCGGAGCAGGCGCAAAACATTTTGCTCTGGGTCAACAACTGTGCGTGGACTTCGAGACCGATGACGGGTTCAAATTCCATAGTGGACTCCTGGGCAAATTATACCACACCTCGCGCGAGGCGAGAAAAATTGCGGCTGGTCAACCTGCGGGAGGTTGGGCTGTACAGCAACAAAAGACTGGACAATTTTTCCGAATCGCGTTATAGTTAAGCCGGATGTGAATGGACAATTGCACGAAAACGTCGGCGTGCCCATGATGCCACGCGCGTTTTCTAGTCCGTGAAGACAAAAACATCTCAACGAGGAGAAAGGTATGGCAAGTCGAAATGGCGCGGCTCGACTCGAGTCGGTCGATTTCCACGCGGTGGGGATCAGTTCGGATTCGGAACACAATCCCTTTCGCATTACCCAGCAGCAGCTCGATCAAGCCGCGGAAATTCTCCAGCTCGATCCCGCAATTCACGAGTTGCTCCGCTGGCCCCTGCGCGAGCTGCACGTCACCCTGCCAGTACGAATGGACGATGGCAGCGTCCGCATCTTCCAAGGTTTCCGCGTCCAGTACAACGACGCGCGCGGCCCCTGCAAAGGCGGCATCCGTTTTCATCCGGACGAAACCATCGATACCGTGCGCGCGCTCTCGGCATGGATGACGTGGAAATGCGCGCTGGTGGATATTCCGCTCGGCGGCGGCAAGGGTGGCGTCATCTGCGATCCGCGCCGCATGTCGCAGGGAGAGTTGGAACGCCTCTCTCGCGCGTACGTCCGACAAGTGGGGCGTATCCTGGGAATGTACAACGACATTCCCGCGCCGGATGTCAACACCAACGCGCAGATCATGGCGTGGATGCTGGACGAGTTCGCGTTCATGCAGGGGCATAACGAATTCGGAATGATCACCGGCAAGCCGCTCGCGCTCGGCGGCTCGGTCGGTCGAGACGATGCGACCGGACGCGGCGTCAGCATCGTCGTCGCGGAAGCGGCGAAGAAGATCGGTTTGAATCTGGATGGCGCGCGGATGGTCGTCCAAGGATACGGCAACGTCGGCTCCAACAGCGCGGCGTTGCTCGCCGAGATGGGCTGCAAGTTGATCGCCGTCGCTGACGAGTCCGGCGGCTGGGTCAATCTGAAGGGCATCGACGCGCGCGCGCTGCAGGCGTACGTCAAACAGAATAACGGTCGCGTGGAGGGTTTTGCCGGCTTGGGCGAGCGCATCGCGAAAGAGGAGGTGCTCGAAGTTCCGTGCGAAATTTTGGTGCCGGCGGCGCTGGAAAACCAGATCACCGATAAGAACGCGGCGCGCATCAAACCGCGCATCCTTGCCGAAGGCGCAAACGGTCCCACGACGCCGGATGCCGATCCCATCCTCTATGAAAACGGCATCTATGTGATTCCAGATTTTCTGTGCAATGCCGGCGGCGTCACCGTGTCGTACTTTGAATCGGTGCAGAATGCGTACAGTTACTACTGGGACTTGCCAACGGTGCACGATCGACTGCGACTCAAGATGACGGCGGCGTTCAACTCGGTGCATGAGATGGCAACGCGGTTCAAAGTGCACAATCGGCTCGCGGCGTACCTCGTCGCGGTCAACCGTGTCGCGGAAGCGATGCGTCTGCGCGGTTGGGCATAAGGTGTTGGGCGCGGAAAGCGATTCCCGCGCTTTGCATTTCCGATCGATTTCGGGAATTTCATTCCCACGGCGGGAATGGCGATTAAATCTAAAGGAGGGATCCGATGAGTTCAGCGAACGCTTTTGTGCAGGCGCGCGATTTTCTCATTGCGAATCGCACCGACTACGACGCGGCGTACCGCGGTTTCCAGTGGCCCCAACTGACGGAGTTCAACTGGGCGCTCGATTACCTGGATGTCTACGCTCAAGGCAACTCGCGGCTCGCGCTCTGGCTGGTGGATGATGCGGGCGTGGAAACCAAGTTGACCTTCGCGGAATTGAGCGAGCGAACGAATCGCGTCGCCAATTTTCTGCGCGGCTTGGGCGTCAAACGCGGCGACCGCCTGCTCGTGATGTTGCCGAACGTCGTGCCGATGTGGGAAATCATGCTCGCGTGCATCAAGCTGGGCGCGGTGATCATTCCATCCGCGACGCAGCTCACCCGCGATGACTTGAAGGACCGATTGACGCGCGGCGTGGTGCGCCACGTCGTGACCAACACGGCGGGCACCGGATTGTTTTCGGGAATCGAAGGGAATTTCAGCCGCGTCGTGGCTGACGGCAAGGTCGCGGGCTGGACGGCGTACGAAGACGCCGGCGCAGCATCGCCCAAGTTCACGCCGGACGGAGTCACCCGCGCGAGCGATGAATTGCTGCTCTACTTTACGTCCGGAACGACCGCCAAGCCGAAGATGGTGCTGCACACGCACCAGAGTTATCCGGTCGGACATCTCTCGACGATGTACTGGATCGGTTTGAAGGAAGGCGACGTTCACTGGAACGTTTCATCGCCCGGGTGGGCGAAGCACGCGTGGAGCAGTTTCTTCGCGCCGTGGAATGCCGGCGCGACCATTTTCGTTTATAACTATGCGCGCTTCGACGGGAAGAAGACGCTCCAGTATCTGGACCGGTACGGCGTGACGACGCTCTGCGCGCCGCCGACGGTGTGGCGGATGTTGATTCTCGAAGACCTTGCCAAACGTCCGAGCCAGATTCGCGAGCTTATCAGCGCGGGCGAACCGCTGAATCCGGAAATCATCGAGCGCGTGAGCAAGGCGTGGGGCATCACGGTGCGCGATGGTTACGGACAGACCGAGACGACCGCGCAGCTGGGCAATACGCCGGGACAGCCGGTCAAGCCGGGTTCGGTCGGGCGACCGCTGCCGGGCTATCGCGTCTTTTTGCGTAATTCGCAAGGGCAAGAGGCGGACGAAGGCGAGATATCGTTGCGACTCAAACCCGCACCGCTCGGCTTGATGATCGGCTATGCCGACGATGCGAATCGCAGCGCGGCAGTTCTCGGCGGCGATGGTTACGCGACCGGCGATGTTGCGTCGCGCGACGCGGATGGCTATTACTGGTACATCGGCCGCGCCGACGACGTGTTCAAGAGTTCGGATTATCGCATCAGTCCGTTCGAGTTGGAGAGCGTGCTGATCGAGCACAAGGCGATTGCCGAAGCCGCGGTCGTGCCGAGTCCCGACCCGATTCGGCTCAGCGTGCCGAAGGCGTACCTGATGCTCAAGCCCGGCTTTGAACCGACGCGCGAGACCGCGCTCGACATTTTCAAGTTCGTGCGCGAGCGGCTGTCATCCTACAAACGCATCCGCCGAATCGAGTTTACGGACTTGCCCAAGACGATCTCCGGCAAGATTCGCCGGGTGCAGCTGCGCGCGCAGGAAGGCGAGCGCGCGGAGCACCACGAACGCGGGCAGATGGAATTCCGCGAAGAGGATTTTCCGGAGTTGAAGAGCTAATTGAACGCGGACTGACTGTGGCTGAAATGCGCCACAGCCACGCAGATGAAAAGACAAACGGCGGGTGGCAAGCCCGCCGTTTCAATTTCCATCAGGGCGCGACTGAACTGGTCGTGTTTCTGTTCCAACCATTGCGACCAAGGATCAGAACGAGGAGCGCAAATTCGACGACGAGGTTTGTCAGGATGAGAAACAGCCCGGTGATAGCGCGCAAAACTATCGCCCGGCTGCCAATCGTTCTTCAGCCATTTGACGCGCTGCCGCGTTGGTGGTGATGCCGGCTGCCTTGGCGCGTTCGAATACTTTCATTAGCGTCTCGCGGACGTGCATGACCTGCTCCTCCGCGTAGGCAGGCGACCAACCCATCGCCTCGATCCCGGTGATCGCCATCGCGCCTCCGATGTTCACCACAAAGTCAGGCGCGTACAGGATGCCCTTGGCGCGCAGCCGCTCGGCGTCGGCGGGAGTCGCAAGCTGATTGTTCGCGGCGCCGACAATGGCTTGGCATTGCAGCCGCGGAATGGTCTCTTGATTCAGAATGCCGCCCAGCGCGCAGGGAGAGAACAGGTCGCAAGGCGTATCGTAGACTTGGTCCACAGTGACAAAGGGCAGACCAATTTCGTCCCGAAAATGTCGGATCACGGCGTCGTCTACATCGTTGAACGAGACTAGCGCTCCCGCGGCGCGCAGCCGCTTGATCAGTCGACCACCGACGCCGCCGGCTCCCTGAACGAGCACCCGGCGTCCTCGCAGTGATACGTCGCCGAAGAGGTACTCACAGGTGGTTTGGATTCCGCAGAAGACGCCCAACGCGGTCGGCGGCGCAGAATCGCCGGCGCCGCCAGCCGCCGGCGTGCGCGCAAAAATGTACGGCGCGCCGGTCTCGGCGATCACGTCCATATCGGCAGAGCAGGTTCCGACATCGGGTCCGGTGTAGAATAGTCCGCCGAGTTGATGAATCAACGAGCCGTAGCGTCGCAGCAGGGCAGGGCGGTCTTGCGGATCGAAATCAGAGGGAAGCGCAATCACAGCTTTGCCGCCACCCATTGGAAAATCGGTGGCGGCATACTTGAACGTCATGCTGGCAGCCAGTCTGAACGCGTCCTGAAGCGCGGCTGGCGCGTCGGGATAGCTTTTCATTCGAGTGCCGCCGGTTGCGGGACCGAGGCGCGTCGAATGAATCGCAATGAAAATCCACGCGCCGGTGGACCGATCATAACGCGCGATGGCAGTCTCGCCGTCCCACTCTCTGATCAAAGATTCGACCGTGTCGTTTTCACCGGCTTTCATTTCTGCCGCTTTACAAACCGCTCGATCCGCGTCAGCGCTTCCTCGATGTTCGCCATACTCGCCGCGTAGCACGTGCGCGCAAACCCCTCGCCGCACGCGCCGAACGCGGTGCCCGGCACGATCGCGACGTGCTCTTCTTTCAGCAGGCGTTCGCAGAATTCTTCCGACGAAAACCCCGCGCGGCGAATGTCCGGGAAGGCGTAGAACGCGCCGCGCGGTTCGAACGTCGGCAAGCCAATCTGATTGAACCCGGCGACGATTACCTGTCGCCGCTGATCGTACGAACGAATCATCTCCTGCACGTCCGCTTCTGCGTGCAGCAATCCTTCCAGCGCGGCGACCTGTCCCATCGTTGGCGCGGACATGATGATGTACTGATGTACCTTGCGGATCGCCGCCGAAATCTCCGGATTCGCCGCGACGTAGCCCACGCGCCAGCCGGTCATCGCGTAATCTTTTGAAAAGCCGCCGAGCAGAATCGTGCGCTCGCGCATTCCTGGCAGCGCGGCGAAGCACACGTGCTCGACGCCGTAGACCAAGCGGTCGTAAATCTCGTCCGAAAAGACGAGCAGGTTGTGTTTTTCTGCGATGCGCGCCACCTCGAGCAATTTTTCGCGCGTCATCACCGCACCGGTCGGATTGTTCGGATAGCCGATCAGGATGCCTTTGGTGCGCGGCGTGATCGCGCGCTCGATGGATTCGCCGGTGACCTGAAAGTTTTCCTTGACGCGCGTCTCGACGACGACGGGCGTGCCGCCCGCAAAAACCACGCTCGGCTTGTACGCGACGAACGACGGTTCGGGCACGATGACCTCGTCGCCTGGATCGATGGTCGCCAGCATCGCGCAGTGCAGCGCTTCGGAAACGCCGACGGTGACGAGCAATTCCTTTTCGGCATCGTAGCGAACGTTGTACCGTTTTGCGAGGTGATCCGCGAGCGCGTTCCGCAGTTCGACAGTACCGGAGTTGGAGGTGTACTTGGTCTCGCCGCGCTGGATCGACGCAATGCCGGCTTTTCGGATCGAGTCGGGCGTGACGAAATCTGGTTCACCGATGCTGAGCGAGATGACGTCCTGCATCGTCGCGGCGATGTCGAAAAAGCGGCGGATGCCAGACGGCGGTACGGCTTGTACGCGTTGTGAGATGGTCATCGTCGATCCTCCTGGTTAGTGTCCGTTGGCGCCGCCGACCGAATCGATCTCCGACGAATCGCCAACGTTCAACCGTTGGAATGTGCCGCGCACCAGCGCGTCCTTGCCGATCAGCGAACCTTCCAGCACCCGGTTCTCGATGTGCGCGCCTTCGCTGATGATGCTGTCGCGCACGATGGAATTCTCGACCGTCGCGTCTTCAGAGATCGAAACGTTCGGTCCGATGATCGAGTTGACGATGCGCGCGTTGTCGCTGATGTACACCGGCGACAGTATCACCGAACCGGGAAGATCGCGCGCGTGACTGCCTTGTTTGGTTAGCAGATATCGATTCGTCTGCAGAATCGCGGGCACCGTGCCGCAGTCCTCCCACACCGGGATCGTCTCCGCTTCCAGTTGCGCGCCGTCTTCGATCATCAATTGCATCGCGTCCGCCAAAAAGTACTCGCCCTTGGTCTGGATATTGCGTTCGATCAGCGCGTCGAGCGCGTTCAGCAGCCGCCGCCAATTTCGGAAATAGTAGACACCAACGACGGCAAGACGTGAGACCGGCGTTGCTGGTTTTTCGACGAATTTGGTGACGAAGCCGTCTTTCAAGAGCGCAACCCCGAACCGGCGCGGATCGGGAACTTCTTTGGTGTAAATCAGTCCGTCGCCTTGCACGCGCGCGAGCCGCTCGAAATCGGTTTCCCAGATCGTGTCGCCAAAAATGATCAAGACCTCTTGGTCGATAAAATCTTTTGCCAGCCGAATCGCATGCGCTTGTCCCTTCATTTCGTTCTGTTCGACGTAACGCGCGCGCATCTGTGGATAATGCTCGACGACGTACTTTTCGATCTGTTCGCCCAGATAACCGACGATAAATATGGTTTCATCGATCTGGAGACCGTCGAGACTGTCCAGGATGTGCCCGAGCACGGGTTTGCCGGCGACCGGAACGAGGGGCTTGGGTTTGGAGTACGTGTGTGGGCGCAAGCGTGTGCCGAGCCCTGCGAGTAAAATGACCGCTTTCATGGATTTCCCTTTCCGGCGACGACGATGACGAATTCGCCTTTGAATGGATTTTTTTGGAAATGGTCGACGACTTGCGCCGCGCTGCCGCGCACGACCTGCTCAGTGGGCATGGTCAAATCGCACGCGACGACGAGGCGACGTTGCGCGCCGAGCACCCCGTGTAAATCGTCGAGCAGCGCGCCGAGTCGATACGGCGCATCGAGCGCAACCCAGGTCGCGCGTTCTTCTTTGAGGCGCGCGAGCGCGGCGCGGCGCGGCTCTTTCTTTGCCGGCAGCAGCCCGACGAAACGAAAGCGCTCCATCGGCAGTCCGCTGACGACGAGCGCGGCAAGCAAACTCGACGCGCCGGGCGCGGCAGTGACCGGAATGTTTTCGGCGATGGCTCGCGCGACCAGCCGCGCCCCTGGATCCGCGAGCAGCGGCGTACCATGATCGGAAATCAGCGCGAGCGTTTCGCCGCGCCGCAAACGCGCCATCAAGTCAGGGATCCGTTCGCGTTCGGTGTGCTCGTTCAGGTCGACGATTTCGCTTTCGATTTGAAAAGCGCGCAATAGTCGCGCACCCTCGCGACGCTCTTCGCAGATGACGGCGTTCGCCTCGCGCAGGACGCGCAGCGCGCGCAGCGTAATGTCATCCGGATTGCCAATGGGAGTGGAGACGATGGTGAGCATACTGTTGAATTCTACCTTCTCTCCCCCACAATGTCAAAACAATCCAACGTCCTAACCACCTAACCACCCAACCACCTAATCACCCAATACCCCATCACCGCGATTCCACTCCCCACGACGCTCGCTAGAAAATTCACCCAGTCGTTGTCCAGCCAGCGCCAGCCGCGAACCAGTCGCGTCGCGCGTCCGCAGCGATGCCGCGCGGATTCGGTCTCCTTCTGATCGAAATCGCAAAAGTAGATCGCCTGTACCGTCGCGCCCAGCAGCGAATCGAACAGCGAGCCGAAAAAGCCGGCGGCAGCGACGACCAGCGGGAAGAGAAACCCAGCGCGCGAACGCGGCGCCATTGCATCGGGCGTGACGAGGATGAGGAGAAACGCCAGCGCGCCGATCAACAGCGCGCCGCACAGCGCGACGATTGTGCCGAACGGCGTGACGCCGCCGCTCGTGCCGACGGCGACGACTTGCCCGGTGGTGATGAGTCGCGGCGGGCGGCGGCTCAGCACGCCCAACTCCGTCGCCCAGGTGTCCGCGTTCACCGTTGCCATCGCGCCGGCAAACGCGAAAAAGACCGCGGGATGCGGATAGAATCCAAACGCGAGCGCTATCAGCGCGCCCCAGCCGCCGTTCGCCAGTACCTGTCCCAGATCGCGGCGGTGCCCTTTCTGGAATTTTTCAGCCAGCGGTTCTTTGACGCGCTCTTGATAATGCGAGAGCGCGGACGAGGTGACAAAAAACGTGACGAGCAGCAATCCCCAAATCCAGCCGCCCATCGCGAAAATCAACGTGCCAACCATCATCGCGCCGATCGCGCCGCTCGGCGTCAGCGAGCCGCGCCAGAGCGCGAGCGCGGCGATGATCGCGCTGAGGACCAGTCCGAGGAGAAGATTCTGGAGGATCAAACGCGAGTCCTAAACTAGACCACCGATAATGTTTGTCACGGCGAGCCACATCAGCATCTGGACCAGCAATGCGCCGGCGGCAAGCAGCAGCGTTGCTGCGCGCTGTTGGCGGTGCGCCAGCGCGCCTAGGATGGCGTTTAGAGAAAACACGATCAACCCGATGATCGGCAAACCGAAAATGCTGGTCTTGGCTTCGATGCGATCGGGCAGCCCCGACACGTCGAAATGCAGCGGCAACAAGCCGGGCAGCGCGTCGAAACGAATCGCGAGGTAGGCAAAGAGCGCAAGGTTGGCAGCCAACGCGAGACCGAGAAGGATTTGCAGCGCGCGGTCGTGAGCAAGCAAAGACAGCAGACTGGGCGGCTGCGGCGTCAGATCGACCGCGCGCGCCGGCGCGAGCACTTCGGGAGGAGGAAGGTTGGCTGGGATTGGATTGGTTTGAGACATACGATGGTTTGTATCGCGGCAAGACCTGCCGGGAAAACCGCGGCAGGTCTTGAATTCACGCGGAACGACGATCAATACACCGTCGTTAGCCAGTCCGAGTATTTTGGATGCTTGCCGCGCACGAGGCTAAAGTAGGTTTCCTGAATCTTTTGCGTGAGCGGTCCCATCTTGCCGTTACCGATGAGGCGATGATCGATCTCGACGACCGCGGCGACCTGCGCGCCGGTGCCGCAGAAGAACACCTCGTCGGCGATGTACAGCTCGGATCGATCAATCGAGCGCTCGGTCGCTTCGATTCCGAGTTCGTTCTGCGCGAGGTGAAGGATCGAATTGCGCGTGATGCCTTCCAGGATGTTATCGGTGACCGCCGGCGTTCGCAGTCTGCCATCGCGCACGATGAACAAGTTCATCGCGCTGCCTTCCGCCACGTGTCCATCCTGATTCAGTACGATTGCCTCGTCGTAGCCGTTCCAGTGCGCTTCGCTCTTCGCGAACGCGGAGTTGACGTATCCGCCGGTCAGTTTGCCGCGCGAGGGGATGATCGTATCGTCGAGCCGCCGCCAGGTCGATGTGCACGCGCGCACGGCGAGCTTGATGTAATTGCCTTGCGCACGCGAGAACGCCGCAAAATCAAAGTCGGCGTCGTACAAACGCGGCGTAATGTCCTCGGTCGCGTTGTAGAGCAGCGGACGAATGTAGGCGTCTTCGCGATAGCCCTCATGCCGCAGCAGATCGACGATGATGCGCTTCAAGTCGTCGGCAGAGTAAGGAATCGTCGCGTTGAACAACTTGCACGCGTTGAGAAAGCGGCGGAGGTGATCTTCAATCCGAAAAATGTAGAGTTGTTGCTTTTCGTCGTTCCAATACGCGCGGATGCCGCCGAACGCCCCGATGCCATAGTTGACGACCTGGGACATGATGCTGACCTTGGCGTCTGCGATGGGCACGAATTCGCCCTTGAAAAATGCCCACTGCGGATGAGCGTCGGTCGGCTGTTCGATTTCTTTTCCGTGCGTCTTGATCGAATGATCGAGAGTTTGAACCATCGGTACCCTCCTTTGGGTGATGTCGCATCCAGTCGAATATCGAGCGTGCTGATGCGTCAGATGGTAAATGCGGAGCGCATCGCTCTATCTCTATTATATCACCGATCCGCGCGAACGGGTATGGAATCTTCTTCCCAGGTCTTCAAATGCGCGATCATCGCGTGGCTCGTCATATCCATATGCACCGGCGTGATGGAAACGAATCGATGCGCCACCGCCCAGACATCGGTGCCTTCTTCTTCGGTCTCGCCGCTGGGCGGCTCGCCGCCGATCCAATAATAATTTCGTCCCGCCGGGTCTTGGCGCTCGACGAGTTCATCTCGATAAATGCGTTTGCCGAGACGCGTGATGCGCGCGCCGCGAATTTGTTCGATCGGAATTGCGGGGACGTTGACGTTCAAAAAAGTGTCCGGCGGCAGCCCGCCGTTCGACAACATACGCCGCGCGATGCGAACGGCGTATTCCGCCGCGGGCGTAAAATCGATCGCATCCCGATTGACGGCGTTGATGGAGACGGCGATGGCAGGCACGTTGTTGATCGCGCCTTCCATCGCGGCGGCGACGGTGCCGGAATACGTGAGGTCGTGCGCGAGATTCGCGCCGGGGTTGATGCCGCTGACAACGAGCGCCGGTTTCTCCGGGAGCAAGCCGAGCATAACGAGCGCGACGCAATCTGTCGGCGCGCCGTCGGTGGCATACGCGGGTGAACCATCGCGCAGCGTACGCTGCTCGACGCGCAGCGGCTTGTGCATCGTCTTGGTATGACCGGACGCGCTCCAGTTGTGATTGGGCGCGACGACGATGACCTCGCCCAGTGCTTGCAGCGAGCGTTTCAACGCGAGCAGCCCGGGCGCCTCGACTCCATCATCGTTGGTGACGAGAATGTACATAGCAGGTTTGCGTAGTAGGGGCTACGCCTGCGTCGCCCCTACTACAAAACGTCATTTGACGATCAACTGCCCGATCATACCGGCTTCTTTGTGCCCCGGGAGGTCACATTCGTACTGGTACGTGCCGGCAGCCGGCGCGGTGAACGTCGCGGTTGCCGTCTTGCCGGGGTCGATTGTGAGTTTGACGTTCGCCGCGGCAAGCACCCAGGTGTGCTGGACCGTTCCGATGTTCTTGACCGTCAGATTGATCGTCTGTCCGGCAGTGGCGTTGATCGTCGCCGGATCGAACTTGAATTCGGTCGCCGTGACGGTGACGTTCAGCGGCGCAGCGTTGCTGCTGCCGCCAGTGCTTGCGCCGCCGCCGCAAGCGGCAAGCGCCATCGCCGCCAACGCGACGACCGCGAGTAAAACAAGGGTGCGTCGAGACATTTTCTACTCCTCCTCCGAGAATGATGATGTATATTTTAACCCGCCGCGCGGGTCACGCGATACAGTCTTCAACCGACTGACTACTGGTTACTGGTTCGTTTTGACTTGGTGCTGGATAAAGATCGTCACCGGATCGCTTTCCGTCGAATTGCCGGCGGCATCGTACGCGATGACTTGAAGAATGTGTTTTTCGACAAAGCCGGGTGTATTCGGCAGCGTCACCGTGTTCGACACAAAGACCATGCCGGTCGTAAAGGCAGCCGTCACCGCCGGATTGGGCGTGGTCACTTTGGCGACCTGCCCGGTGAGCTGCTGCGTCACTGATGTTCCGTCCGGGTTGGAAAAGGTGCGCGTCAGAGTGATCGGATTGGTCGGGTCCACGGACGCCGCGGCGGCTAACGTCCTGGTCAGCGTGTCGGACATTTTGATCGTCCACTTTTTATTGAAGGGCGCGACAGTCGTCTCGCCGATGTACGCGCCGTCCAGATAAAACTCGACGTGACCCATCGCGGCATTGTCGACTGCGTCCACGGCGATCGAGATCCACTCGTCTTTCTCAGGGCTGTAAATGTCTCCGTTGTTTGGATGAGTGATCTTGACTACCGGCGGCTGGTTATCGACGATGATCTGGATCGCCGATTGATACGGCGTTCCATTCCCGTCGATGACTGTGAGTTGCAGCGTGTACAGACCGTCGAGCGAAGAAACATCCCACTGTCCCAGCGTGCTGTTATCCACGCGGTTGTGCTGGTCGCCGCCGATCTGCGTCCACTGCGTCGGGTCGATGCCTTTGCCGTATGCGAGGCGATAGGTCGCCAGTCCGCTGGTCTTGGCATTGCCGACGATGGTGACGACGCCGCGAACGTACGAGTACGCCGCCGGGCTGGTGATCGCTACATCGCCGCCTTGGGGCGTACAGGAATACGACGAATCGTACTCGGTGGGTGGCTGCGGCACATTTGTCTCGCGCACCCAGTCGGCTGCCTCCGGCGGATAGATCGGAAAAACTTTATCTTCGACCAAATCCGGTGGTGTGCACGCAGTGGCGAGTTTGCCGGAATTCTTGTTGATGCGGAAGGATTGCCACACGTTGTCGTACGATTTCGGCTCGGTGCCGGTGATGAAAAGTTCCTTGACGCGCTGCGGGCAGTAGGGCGTCGGCAGCAATCCGCTGGTCGCGCACACTTCGACGCGCGTCATCCCCGGCGGCTCGGCGAATGGATGCGCCGGAATCGTCTGGTGAATTTTTTCCATCACATCGTGCCAGATCGGTCCAGCGCCGCTGACGCCGCTGATGTGTTCCATCGGCGAATCGTCCGCGTTGCCCACCCACACGCCGACGGCGTAATCCGGCGTGTATCCAATCGTCCAATTGTCTTTCCAGTCGGAGGTCGTGCCCGTCTTGACGGCGGCGGGACGCGACAGTTTCAAAACGCTGTTCGCGCCAAAGCCCAGGGCGCGTGCGTTGTTGTCCGACAGAATGTCGCTCATCAGGTACGACAGCTGCGGCGTGACGATGCGCTGCGTCTGCGGTTGATTGTAATCGTAGAGTACTTTGCCGGTCGAGTCTGTGACGCGGAGGACCGACACCGGGTCGAGCGTGCGGTACCCCGGTTTCTGCTGCTGCGAATCGACCGGCGTGCCCACCATTACACCGCCGTTCGCCAGCACGCTGTTGGCGTAGGTCATATCGAGCAGCGTCACTTCGCCGCCGCCGAGCGTCAGCGCGAGTCCATAGTTTTCGGCGTTCAGCGTGTTGATGCCCATACGGTGCGCTGTATTCAAAACGTTCCTGACGCCGACGAGACTGATCAACTTGACCGCCGGAATATTCAGACTCGACGCCAGCGCAGTCCGCAGACTGACGGGACCGTGATAATTCCGGTCATAGTCTTCCGGCACATACGGCGGATTGCCCGGATCGTTGAACACGGTCCGCACGTCCATCAGCACCGACGCGGCGGTGTAGCCCTGGGAGAACGCGGTCAGGTAATTGAAAATCTTGAACGACGAGCCCGGTTGCCGCGCCGAAATCGCCATATTCACTTGACCGTCGATGTCGCTGTTGAAATAATCGACCGAGCCAACCATGCCGACGATCTCGCCGGTGCTGGGCTGGATGACGACGACCGACGCGTCGCTGACGTTGCGTTTATCGGCTTGCAACTTGGCGATTTGATCGCGCGCGACCTGCTCCGCCGTCTGTTGGACGTTGTAATCCAGCGTGGTGTAGACGTTCAAGCCGCCGCGATAGACCATATCCGTTCCGAAAGTGTTTTCCAGCCATTGGCGCACGTAAAAGACAAAGTGCGGCGCGCGGATATCGAACTGCTTGGGCGTCACGCGCATCTTTTCGTTTTTTGCCGCAATGGTTTGCGCTTCGGTGATGTACCCTTGCAGGTACATCTGATCGAGCACGATGTTGCGCCGCTTGAGCGCTTCCTGCGGATTGTCGATCGGGTTCAGCGTGGGATACTGCGGGATCGCGGCGAGCGTCGCGCATTCGGCGAGATCGAGGTCTTGAACGTGTTTGCCGAAGTACGCCTCGGCTGCCGCGTCGACGCCGTACGCGAGGTTGCCGTAATAGTTGGCGTTCAGGTACCACTCGAGGATTTTGCCCTTGTCGTAGCGGCGCGAGATTTCGTTGGAAAGGATGATCTCTTTGAGTTTGCGTTCGTAGGTGGCGGGGTTGAGCGGATCGCGCAGCGTGCGTTCCGCTGGGGGAATCAGAACGTTCTTCACCAACTGCTGTGTGATCGTGCTCGCGCCCTGCACCTGCTCGCCGCGTATCGTGGTGTACGCCGCGCGCAAAATCCCGTACCAATCAAAACCCGGATTGGTCCAGAAATTCCGGTCTTCCAACGCGACGGTCGCGTTCTTCAGATTCTGGGGAATTTGGTCGAGGGGTACGACGGTGCGGTTGCCGCCTTGCGGATCGAAGATCTCATAAAGCAGCACCTTACCGGTGCGGTCGTAAATGCGGGTCGTCTTGAATTGTTGATTGGTTTGAGTGACGATCGCGCCCGGGGTGGGCAAATCTTTGGCGTAATACTGGTAGACGGTGACTGCGCCGGCGGCGGCAACTCCGACCGCCGAAACGAACAGCCCGACGATCAACGCCAGACTGCCCAGGGTGAGCCGCGCCAGAACCGGTCCCGCGCGGGTGGATTTCTTATGCTGCCGGCGTCGGCGCAAATAAGTTGAGCGGACTGACACGAAATGTAAAACCTCTTTTCTCAAACTTGCGCCGTTAGTTTAGCACCAATCTATAAATCGCGCAACTGCAAAAAGGCATCGCCGCGCGGATCAACTTTAAGCGGGCGATCAGCCGTCAGGACCGAGCGATGCCGAAATTCTTCGCGCGCGAACGTGAAACACGTGTACCTCAGCGTAGCACCAAAATTTTCATTCGCGTGTCTCCTCTATCGTCGCGATAATTTCGCCGCGCGTTACGTCGTCCACGATTGCCACATCGCCCAGCGCGCGCGGCAGGACAAAGCGCAGCCGGTCGTCAGTGCGTTTCTTGTCCGTCTGCATCGCGTCCAGGATATTCACCGCCGCCATCTCGCGCGGCACGCGCGTTGGCAAGCCAATGGCGCGTACAAGATTTTCGATGCGCGCCGCCAGCGCGGCGTCGCACATCGCGAGCCGCGCCGCTAGTCGCGCCGCGCAGACCAGACCGATTGCTACCGCGTCGCCGTGCCGCAATTCGTAATTCGACAGTTTCTCCAGCGCGTGTCCGAACGTGTGCCCCAGGTTCAACTTGGCGCGTTCGCCTTTTTCGTACGGATCGCGCGAAACAATATCCACCTTCACTTGGATCGCCCTCCCGATCCAAGCGCCAACCTCCAATTTCCAATTTCTGGTTTCCAACAGTTCAAACAATTCCACATCGCCGATCACCGCGTGTTTGACGACCTCCGCCATTCCAGCGCGCCGCTCTTCGTCCGGCAGCGTTGCCAGCGTGTTCGTGTCCGCGAAAATGGCGCGTGGCTGCTTGAACGCCCCGATGAGATTCTTGCCGCGCGGGTGGTCCACCGCGACCTTTCCGCCGATGCTCGCATCGACCATCGCTAGCAGCGTCGTCGGCAGTTGCACGAACGGAACGCCGCGCAATAAAGTCGCTGCTGCCAAACCCGTCACATCGCCGACCACGCCGCCGCCCAGCGCAAAGAGAATCGAGCAGCGATCCAATTGCGCGTCGATCAGTCGATCGTAAATCCCGCGCAGCGTCTCTAGCGTCTTGAACTGCTCGCCCTCCGGGATCTCGACGACGTGCGGCGCAAAGCCGGCAGCGTGCAGCGAGTCGACGACCGTCGGCGCGTAAAGTTCGCGGAGGCGCGGCGGCGTCACAATCGCACAGCGCGGCGAGAACGCGTCAAGGGCTTGCACGCGCGCGCCGACGTGCGTGAGGACGCCCGCGCCAATCGAAATGGAATACGCGCCGTCCGGCGTCGGCACCGCGATCTGCTCATCTGTCATTTTTGCTCGTTCATCATTCTGCGCCGCATTTCGCTCATCGAATCGCCGCCGATTTTTTCTATCAGCGCGTCCGCTAGCACCCATGCTGCCATCGCTTCGCCGATCACGCACGCGCGCGGCACGTGACAGAAATCGGAACGCTGATACTGCGCGAGCGCCGGTTCGCCCGTTGCCAGATCGACTGACCGCAGCGGCGTCGCCGTCGTTGCGATGGGCTTGAGCGCGGCGCGAAGCACGATGGGCATTCCATTCGTGATCCCGCCCTCAAGACCGCCAGCGCGATTGGTGAGACGCGCGACGCGTGGCGCGGGACGGGGCGACTGTTCGTCATTTGTCATTTGTTCATTTGTGATTGCAAAGATTTCATCTTGTACTTGCGTGCCCAGTTTGCGTGTGTTCTCAAACGCTGTTGCGATCTCCACCCCCTTGACCGACGGAATGCTCATCACCGCCTGCGCCAGCCGTCCATCCAGTTTGCGGTCCCAGTGGACGTGCGATCCCAGCCCTACCGGCACATTCAGCGCGACGATTTCGATCACGCCGCCGACGGTGTCTTTTGCGTGCATGACCTCTTCGATCCGCGCGCGGATTTTTGCCGCGCTGGCATCGTCGGCGACTGCCACGTCCGACGCTTGGGCGCGCGCGAAAATTTCTTCATAGCGCATCTGAGGGATCTCCGCGCACACGCCGCCGATTTCGAGCACGTGACTGCCAACCGTGACTCCGAATTCCGCCAGCAGCTGCCGCGTGAGCGCGCCGCACGCGACGCGCATCGCGGTCTCGCGCGCCGACGCGCGTTCCGCGACTAGACGCAAATCGTCCAGGTCATACTTGACCGCGCCAGCGAGATCGGCGTGACCGGGACGTGGAATCGTCTGCGGCGGCACGGTCTTGTTTTTCCAATTCGCGTAATCCAAATTCTCGATCCTGAGCGCGACCGGCGCGCCAATCGTCTCGCCGTTGACGACGCCGGTCAGAATTTCGACGCGATCATTTTCGATACGCATCCGCGCCGATCGCCCCACGCCGATTTGCCGGCGCGCCAAGTCGCGATGGACCGCATCGACATCGACGCGCAGCCCCGCGGGCAGTCCTTCGACGATGCCGATCAGTGCGGGTCCGTGCGATTCGCCTGCTGTGAGAAATCGTAACATCAAATCTCCATTTAGCGTTTTACGCACTACGCACTACTCGTTACGCATTACGTATTCCGTATTTCGTATTGTGTATTCCGTCTCGCGTAGGACTGCCGCCGCCGCCGCTGTCATCACATCCACCGGCGCGTCGCGTCCCGCCCACAATCGGAACGCCGCCGCGCCTTGATGCGCCAACATTCCGATACCGCCAATCGTCCGCGCGCCGGCGCGCTCCGCGTCGCGCAAGAATCGCGTGCGCGCCGGACGATACACCAGATCGAATGCTGCCGCGTCGCGCGGAAACTCGCCTGGCATCGGCGAGGCGTGCCCGTCCGGCGACATTCCGACCGAGGTTGCATTCACGATGAGAGTGGCGTCTTTGATCGCTTCACTGCGGTTCACCGTAATGGCGAGTTGCGGGAAATGCTGCCGAAGCGCGTCAGCGAGCCGAACCGCGTGCGCTTCTGTACGATTCACCACCGCGAGACTCGCCGCGCCGGCGTCGGCTGCGGCAAACGCAACCGCGTGCGCTGCGCCGCCCGCGCCAAGAATTGCGACGCGTGCGCCGCGCGTGTCGAACTGGGCGTCGCGCAGTGATTGGAGAAATCCATAGCCATCCGTGTTCTCGCCGATCAATCGATCCGCGTGTTTGACAATCGTGTTCACCGCGCCGATCCGACGCGCGTTCTCGCTCAAGTCGTCCAGCCACTCGATGACGGCTTGCTTGTGCGGAATCGTCACGTTTGCGCCGGCGCAATCGTTTGCGCGCAGGCGCGTGACCGCAGCGCGTAGATTTTCGCGTGGCGTCTCAAGCAACTCGTATCGCCAATTCAAATCGAGCGCGCGGAACGCCGCGTTCTGCATCGCGGGCGACAGCGAATGGGCGATGGGGTAGCCGAGCAAGAAAACGCGCTTCACCGAATTTGTCCAAGCGTTGCTTCGAAATTGGGGAACGAATCCGCGACGCAGTCCCAACCGTCGATGACTGTCTCGCCGCGTGCGACTAGTCCGGCGACGGCAAGCGACATCGCCAGTCGATGGTCGTTATGCGCGTCGACGTGCGCGCCGCGCAGCGGCGTCGGTCCCGCAATGACCAAGCCGTCGCCGCGCTCTTCGATCTGCGCGCCCATCTTGCGGAGTTCTTGCGTGAGCGCGCCAATGCGGTCCGATTCCTTCACGTGCAATTCTGCCGCGTCGCGCACGACGGTTTCGCCGCGCGCCTGCGTCGCCGCGACGGCGAAAATCGGGAACTCGTCGATCATCCGAGGTACTTCATCGCCGCCGACTTGGGTCGCGCGTAATTCTGCCGCCTGCACGATCACGTCGGAGGCCGGCTCGCCGGATTCGTCGCGCGCGTTTTCGATCTTGATCCGCGCGCCCATACGCGCCAGCGCATCGAGCAAACCGGTACGGGTGAGATTCACGCCAACACTCTCGATGCGGAGTTCGGATCGTGCGACCAACAGCGCGGCGACGATAAAAAACGCGGCGGAGGAAAAATCAGAAGGAATGGTGATAGAGATTGGAGATTTGAGCTTAGAGATTGGATTGATTTGCGTTTTGCAATTTGCAATTTGCAATTCGATGTCCGCGCCGCAAGCTTTCAACATTCTCTCTGTGTGATCGCGCGATGGGCTTGGCTCGTGGACCGTCGTCGGCGTGTCCGCGTAGAGTCCGGCGAGCAAAATTGCCGACTTGACCTGCGCGCTGGCGACGGGCAGCGTGTACTCGATCCCGCGCAACGCGCCGCCGCGAATCGTGAGCGGCGGCAGACCGCCGTTGCGTGTAAGAATCGCCGCGCCCATCGCCCGCAGCGGCTCCGCCACGCGCGCCATCGGGCGGCGTCTCAACGCGGGCGTGCCATCAAGAATCGACAGAAAATCTTGTCCCGCGCAAACGCCGGCGAGCAAGCGCATCGTCGTGCCCGAACCAGCGCAAAACAATACGTCGCCTGGCTCACGCAGCGCGCGCAAGCCGCGTCCGTGTACGACCAGCGTCGTCGCGTTGGTCTGCTCGATCTCTGCGCCGAGCGCGCGCAAGCAGTTCACAGTCGCGCGCGTCGTCTCGCTCGGCAGAAAATTATCGATGCGCGTGTCGCCGTTTGCGAGCGCGCTCAAGATCGCGGCGCGATGCGAGATCGATTTGTCCGCCGGCACGCGGATGACGCCGCGCAGAGGTTGGGTAGCGGACGAGATATGGAATTCAGTCATTTGAATAACTCTCTTCGTCTAATCGCCGCGTCCTCCAATATCGCGCGCGCCGTGTTTTCGTCGCTGCGCTCGATCACGTCCGCAAGCGCGGACAAGCGGCGCGAGTACGTGCGCATCGAGTCCACGAGATTGGTTCGATTGGTCGCCAACACATCGAGCATCATCGTCGTGTCACTGGCGGCGAGGCGTGAGGTGTCGCGAAAGCCGCTGGCTGCCAGAGCGAACAATGCAGCATTGTCGCGCGCAAATTCGTTCGCCGTGGTCATCAGCGTCGCCGCGAGCGCGAACGGGAGATGACTGACCATCGCGACAATTTTATCGTGCCGCGCGGCGTCGAGAACGATCGGGCGCGCGCCGACCGTTTCGGCGAGCGACCGCGCAAAGGCAAGCGTCTGCGGCGATGTGCGCGCGAGCGGCGTCAAGACGAACGCGGCGTTGCGGAACAGACCGGCGTCCGCCGCGCTAAAACCCGCGGCGTCTTTGCCGCACATCGGATGTGCGCCGATGGGCTGAACGGTCGCGGGTAGCGTCTCCATCACGCGCGTGATTTCGCGCTTGGTCGAGCCGAGGTCGATTACGATAGCACCCTCCCGCGCGAGCGCGCCGACGCGCGGCAAGAGTTCGATGATCGCACGGACGGGCGTGGCGAGGACGATGACATCGGCTTGCGCGGCAACCGCCAGGTCCGCGCTCGCGTCATCGACCGCCCGAAGGTTCAGCGCGGTCTCGCGCGTCGCGGCGTCACGCTCGACGGCGATGATTTTCCGCGCCGCGTGTTTCGCGCGCAGCGCGAGCGCCAGCGAGCCACCCATCAGCCCTAGTCCAACGATCGCGACCGTTGCTTGTCGCAGCGCAAAAGCATCATCGTCCATTTGTTATTTGCTCACACTTGCCCTGGCGGGAACGCGGCTGTGGCGCACTTCGCCACAGCCATGCCAGGGTTTGCATTTGGCATTCATATCGTGCGCCCGACGGCTTGCGCGACGCGGCGCGCCTCCGCAACCATCGCCGCGAACTTGTCGGGCTTGAGCGACTGCGCGCCGTCGCTCAACGCGTGCGCGGGATCGCCGTGCACTTCGACGATCAAGCCGTCCGCGCCCGCGGCGACAGCCGCGCGCGCGATCGGCGTGACCAGTTCCCATTTGCCGGTGCCGTGACTCGGATCGGCGATGATCGGCAAGTGCGTGAGTGATTTTAAGACGGGGATCGCGTTGATGTCGAATGTATTCCGCGTCGCCGTCTCGAATGTGCGGATGCCGCGCTCGCACAACATCACGCGCGTGTTGCCGTGCGACAGGATGTATTCCGCCGCCATCAGCAATTCTTCGATGGTTGCCATCAGCCCGCGCTTGAGCATGACCGGCTTTTGAATTTCGCCGACTGCGTGGAGCAGCGCGAAATTCTGCATGTTGCGCGCGCCGATCTGCAGGATGTCGGCGTACTGCGCGACGAGCGTCACGTCCTGCGGCGACATAACTTCGGTGATGACGGGCAAATGCAATTCGTCGCGCGCCTCGCGCAGCAGTTCCAAGCCCTTGAGTCCCAGCCCCTGGAACGCGTACGGCGACGTGCGCGGTTTGTACGCGCCGCCGCGGAGTACGTGTGCGCCGGCTTCTTTGACCGCCGCCGCGGTTTCCATCAACTGCTCGCGCGACTCGACGGAGCAGGGTCCTGCCATCACGATCACTTGCTGTGTGCCGACCGAGACGCCGTTGATCTTGACGACCGAATCGTCAGGATGGAAATCGCGCGAGGCAAGTTTGAATGGATGCAGGATCCGCACCGCGCGTTCGACGCCCGGCAGCAATTCGAAATGCTCCGGCTCGATCGGGCGCTCGTCTCCGATGACGCCGATGATCGTGCGCTCTTCGCCGCTCGACAGGTGCGCTTGGAATCCTAGCGATTCGATGTGCGCAACCACGCCGGCGATTTCGTCGGCGGTCGCGTGGTGTTTCATCACGATAATCATCGAATCATTCTCCTTCAAAGTGTGGGCGGGATTCTGCCTCGCGCGCTTGAGTGTAAAGATGTGGCAAGTGCAGGTCAACTAACATCTTTCTCCTCCTTGGTCTGATCGGCAGCGGGATACGAACCCAAAACCTTCAAGAACGAACTTTTTGTTAGCAATCCGATGAGCGCGTCGCGGCAGGGCGCATCGTCCCAATGCCCTTCAAAGTCGAGATAGAAAACGTAATGCCACGGCTTGCGGCGGTCGGGGCGCGATTCCAGCTTGGTGAGGTTGATGCCGCGCGAGGCAAACTCGCCGAGGCATTCGTAGAGCGCGCCGGGAATGTGCCGCGTCGCCAGCACCACCGACGTTTTGGATTTCTCCGCGCGCGGTGACTCGGCGTGCCCGATGACGAAAAAGCGCGTATAGTTGTTCGATAAATCTTCGACGCCGCGCGCCAGGATTTGCAATCCGTACAGCCGCGCCGCCGTTTCGCTGGCGATTGCGCCGGCGTTGGTCTCGCGCGCCGTCGTGAGCTGCTTCGCCGCGCCGGCGGTATCGTATGCCACGATGGGTTGCCAGCCGCGCTCGGCGATGTACCGTTCGCACTGCGCGAGCGCGGACGGATGCGAATAGACGCGTTTCAAATCGGCAAGTGCGACGCCGGGCAGCGCCATCACCGCGTGGCGCACGCGAAAAACTGCTTCGCGGGTGATTTTCAAGTCATAGTCGAGCAGTAGATCGTACGATTGATTGATCGCGCCGGCGGTCGAGTTTTCAATCGGTAGCATTCCTAAATCGGCGCGTCCAGACTCGACCGCGCGAAAGAGATCGACAAAGGTGGGACAGGCGAGTGTAGGCGTCTCCGCGCCGAACTTTTCGAAAATCGCTTCCTGGGAGTACGCGCCGTCTTCGCCTTGAAACGCGATGATGGTCATTGGAGAGTCTCCTTCACGCGGTCGGGGCGCAATTGCTGCGCGCCGTGCAGATAGACGTGCGTGACCGCATCCGCCGCGCGGTCCGTGTTCCAATGGATCAGCACGCGGATGCAGCGCGGCAGATCGCCGGCAACGCGCGGCGCTTGCGCGTCGAGCAACGCGGCGTCGCGCCAGCCCAGGTCACGCGCGGCGCGCGCCGGGAACGCCGCATCGAGATCGGGCGTCAGCGTGAAATAGACGCTGGCAATGTCTGGCTCGCGCAAATCGTTTGCCTGCGCCAGCGCTTCAAGCAGTTCGCGCGTGGCGTTGAGAATCGCATCGTTTGTGTTGGCGGTCGCCGTGGTTGCGCCGCGAATGCCGCGGACGGGCATCGTTCCTCCATAAAAACAAAAAGAGCGTGGGGTTGGAATCCCACGCTCTTGAACTGACTCGGTGAAACCTAAGGCGTGACGATTCGACCCCGCGTTGATGCGCCGGCGTAAAAGTAGCCGTAAAAATAAAACGCGAAGGTCGAAGATTGTTTCGTCACAGTGGCATTACTCTACAACAGACCATCGATCTTGTCAAGTTGACTTTTGCGCGGGTTTGCCGGACAATAAACAGTGAGACGGTGAAAGATGGCGGAACAAATCCGAACCTTTATTGCGATTGAGCTGGATGACGCGCATCACCGCGCGCTGGCGGATTTGCAGGCGCGGTTCAAACGCGAACTTGCCGCCGCAAAGACCGCGGGGTCTCCGACGGCGCGGTATGTGCGCTGGGTCGCGCCGGAGAACATTCATCTGACGCTCAAATTCCTCGGAGACGTGGAGTCGGGCAGATTGCCCGACCTACAGGGCGCGGTCACGGACGCGTGCGCCGGCATTGCGCCGTTCACGCTGACGATTGGCGGCGCGGGCGCGTTTCCCGACACGCGGCGGCCGAACGTCCTCTGGGTCGGCGTCGGCGGCGACCTGGAACGCGCGGCGATGCTGGCGCAAAAGATCGACGAGGCGTGCGCCGCGCTTGGCTTCGCGCGTGAGGAGCGCGCGTTCTCGCCGCACCTCACGCTTGGACGCGTCAAACGCGACGCCAAGCCGAACGATCGGTCGTTCATTGGCGAAATGCTCGTCCACGCCAAGATTGGCGCATTGGGTGAATTGCGCGCAGAGCGCCTCAGTTTGATGAAGAGCGACTTGAAGCCGGGCGGAAGCGTTTACACTCGGTTGGCAGCGGTGGAGTTAATGGAAGAATGATTTTCCGTGACCGATGCGACGCGGGGCAGCAACTGGCAACGCGGTTAGAATTTCTAGAGGGTGATCCCAGCGTCATCGTGCTGGGCATCCCACGCGGCGGGGTCGTCGTCGCCGCGGAAATCGCGCGCGCGCTGAGCGCGCCGCTCGACATTTTCATCGCGCACAAAATCGGCGCGCCGTTCAACCCGGAGCTTGCAATCGGCGCGCTGACGAGCAACGGCGACGTGCTGTTGGACGAGGGTTTGATCGACGAACTGCGGCTGCGTCAGGAGGAGATCGAGCGCGAGGTCGCCTCACAGCGCGCGGAAATCGCCCGACGACTGGCGTCATTTCGCAGGGATCGTCCGCCAGTGGACATTGCGGGGAAAACCGTCGTGCTCGTCGACGATGGCATCGCCACCGGCTCGACGGCGCTCGCCGCATTGCGCGCGCTGCGGAAACAATCGCCGGCGCGGCTGATCTTTGCGATTCCGGTCGGACCGGCGGAAACCATCGTGCGCCTCACGCGTGAATGTGATCTGATGATCGCGCTCGATGCGCCCGAACCGTTCTGGGCGGTCGGGCGGTTCTATTTACAGTTCGAGCAAACAACTGACGCAGAGGTCGTTAGACTGCTTGATGATGCCGCGCGCTGGATCAAGTCCAAGCCTAGACAGTGATCGCGCTGCGGAGCGGTTGATAAAAGCACAGCATCGTGCTGCCGTACCGGCGCGAGTCGGTCAGTTCCAGCGTTTTCAGATCGACGGCGTGGAATTCGCGGGGATGAATCTGCGCGACGACGACGCCGCGCGCCGAGAGGAATCCGCGTCCATCTAGCGTCTCCAGCGTCTCCGCCCACAGTTCCTTGTACTGCGGCGGTGCGACGTAGATCACGTCGTACTCCTCCGTCGTACCGTGACGGAGGAATTTGAAGACGTCCAGCCGCACGACCTTGGCGTGCTCCGTCAGGCGCGTCAGCGCGAGATTGTCGTGAATCGCCTTGAGTGCGTCGCGGTCGAGTTCGACGAAGGTCGCCGCGCGCGCGCCGCGCGAGAGCGCCTCGATCCCCACGCTGCCCACGCCGGCGTACAAGTCCAGCACATTCGCGCCCTGCACTCGCGCGCCCAGAATGTTGAAGAGCGATTCTTTCGCCCGGTCGGTGATGGGTCTCGTCGCCGCGCCGGGCGATTTCAGCGTCCGCCCTTTTGCGCTACCGGAAATGACCCGCATTCTGCGCCTCCTCCCTGCCACGCGGGACGCGAGTCGAGTGATGCGTCCCGCGTTACTTGTTCGATCCGTTCAATTCCGCCAGCCACTGTTCGATCTGCGCGCGGTCAGGCGCGTTTGGTGCGAGCTGCAAGTATTTTTGGAAATCGGCGAGCGCTTCCGGCGAAGATCCCTTTTCACGATATGCCAGCCCGCGATTGCGGTACGCCTCCGCAAAGCCGGCGTCGATCTTGATGGCTTGGGTATAGTCCGCGATGGCTTGATCGAGATTGCCTTGATCGTCGTAAGCGACGCCGCGGTTGTTGTAAGCGGCAGAGAAAGCCGGGTCGGATGCGATGGCTTGGGTATAGTCCGCGATGGCTTGATCGAGTTTGCCGCCCTTGTACTCCAGGATGCCGAGATTGTACCACGCCCGGACATATTTGGGATTCAACGTGATGACTTGATGATAGTCCGCCATCGCCAGATCGATCTGCCCCTTGTCCTCATAGGCAATGGCGCGATTGTAGTACGCTTCGAGATACTTGGGATCAAGCGCGATGGCTTGCGCGTAATTCGCAATCGCTTGATCGACATCGCCGTTCTGATACGCTTCTTCCGCGCGATTAAAGAACTCGTCGGCCGGCGCGGGCGTTGCCGCCGCGACGGGACGGCTGGGCGCGCCGGGATACGCGGGCGAATTTTGTCGACTGGGGAAAGCGGGACCTGGATAGGACGACAGACCGGGATACGCCGTTGACGTGGAATTGCAGCCGACGATGCCGAGGACGATCAGCAGAATGCCGGCGATAAGAATCTTAGAGCCGGTCTGAAAAGTTCTGGATCTCTCGCAAAGACGCAAAGCCGCAAAGGGTTTAGATAAATTTCTTGGCGACTTTGCGGCTTGGCGTGAGTTTTCAGACAGGTTCTTAGGCATGCGTTATCTCTTGTTATCGCTCAGCCCACTCTCCCGTAGGTCGTTCGACCTGCGGGAGAGTGAGTCGTCATTTTATCCAATTGTCGCATCAATCGAGTTTGTTGTCAAAATGGGTAGGGGCGAGGTTGCCTCGCCCCTACCACGGACTCACCGACGCGATTTCCTGGCGGCAGTTTTTCTTGTCGGTTTTTTCGCGCGCGTCCTGACGTTTCGTTTGATCGACTTTTTCGCGCCCGGCTTTACTTTCGCGGCGCGCGCTTTTTTCGCGGGTTCCGCGGTGACGCGTCCCTCCAACCCCGCGAGCTGTGCGTCGAGCTTCGCGGCGCGCTCGCGGTTCACCGCAAGTGTGTCGCGCGTTTTTTGCACCACGTCTTTTGGCGCGCGCGCGCTGAACTCGCCCGCGAGCAGCGTCTCCGCGCGCGCAATGTCGCCGTTCACTTTGGCGATTTCGCCGGCGAGCCGCGCCTTTTCCTTTTCCACATCGATCATTCCGGCGAGCGGCAGATAGATTTCGACTTGGCTGGCGACGAGCGCGAGCGCCTGCGCTGGTTTCGTCGCGCGTTTCTCAATGCGAAACTCGTTCGGCTCAAGCCGCGCCAGCCGCGCGATCGTGTCGCGCTGCGCGTCCAGCAGATTCGCCGCACGTCCCGCCGCGAGGATCGCCGGGATGCGCCTGCCCGGCTCCACATTGAACTCGGCGCGTGCGTTCCGGATCGCTCGTACGATGTCCATCACCATCGCGAAATCCCTCTCCGCGCGCGCGTCGATCAGTTTCTTGTCCGCTTGGGGCCATTCCGCGACGATGAGCGCTTCATCTTTCACACCTGCACTTGCGTGCGGTGCAAGTGTACTTCCGCCTTCTGCCTTCCGTAGGTGCTGCCATGCCTCTTCGGTCACGAACGGCATCGTCGGATGCAACAGCCGCAGCGCGTGATCGAGCGCGTGCACTAGAATCGCGCGCGTGCGATTTTGCGCGGCGACGTCACCGCTGCCAAGTGCGCCTTTCGACGCCTCGATGTACCAGTCGGCAAATTCGCTCCACAGAAACTCGTAGATTGCGCGTGTGCCTTCACCGAACTGCCAGTTCTCATAGTTGCGCGTCACGTCGGCGATGAGATGGTTCGAGCGCGAGAGAATCCAGCGGTCGGGAAGAGTGAACGTAGCAGGGTGTGGGAGTGCGGGAGACGCGACGCCACCATCGAGGTTGCTGATGACGAACCGCGTCATGTTCCAAATCTTGTTCGCGAAATTCCGCGCGTTTTCCACTTTTTCGAGATCGAGTTTCGTATCATTTCCCGGCGCGGACGAGGTAACGATCGTATAGCGCAGCGCGTCCGCGCTGTAATCGCGGATCACATCGAGCGGGTTGTCGCCCGGCTGCGGATTCGATTTGCTGATCTTGCTGCCGTCCTTGTGCCGAATCAAACCGTGCAGATAAACGGTGTGGAACGGCGGCTTACCGGTGAATTCCAAGCCATCCATAATCATTCGCGCGACCCAGAAGAACAGGATGTCGTAGCCGGTTTCCAACACCGAGGTTGGATAAAAGTACTTCAAGTCATCCGTCTCATCGGGCCAGCCGAGCGTGGAAAAGGGCCACAGCCCGGACGAGAACCACGTGTCGAGTACGTCCTCGTCTTGGCGAATGTTAGTCGAGCCGCACACAGCGCATTGCGTCGGATCGGTGCGCGCGCAGGTCTCGTGTCCGTTTTCGCAGTACCACACCGGGATGCGATGTCCCCACCACAGTTGGCGGCTGATGCACCAGTCGCGGATGTTCTCCATCCACTGAAAATAAATCTTGTTGAAACGCGGCGGCACGATTTTGACACCTGCACTTGCGTGCGGTGCAAGTGTCCTGCCGGTTTTCACTGCCGCGATGGCGGGTTTGGCGAGCGGCTTGATCTTGACGAACCACTGCGTCGAAATCAGCGGTTCGACGACGGCGTTGCAGCGCTGGCAGCGTCCGATCGACATCGTATGGTCTTCGATGTGGTCGAGCAAGCCGTCGCGCTGCAAATCTTCGACGAGTTGCTTGCGCGCGGCATATCGATCCATTCCGACGTACGGTCCACCGTTTTCGTTGATCGTCGCATCCTTGTTCATGATGTTGATGATCGGCAGGTCGTGCCGTTTGCCGATGTCGTAGTCGGTTGGGTCGTGTCCCGGCGTCACCTTCACCGCGCCAGTGCCAAAGTCCATTTCCACCGCGTCGTCCGCGATGATCGGAATCTGGCGACCGAGCGCGGGCAGAATCGCCGTCCGTCCGATGAGTTGCTTGTACCGTTTATCGCGTGGATGCACCGCGACCGCGGTATCGCCGAGAATCGTTTCCGGGCGTGTCGTCGCCACTGTGATAAATTCTGGAGATTGGAGATTGGAGGTTGGAGACTCGCTTGATGGTTCCAAGCGATAGCGCACGTAGTATAGCTTGCCCTGTTCTTCTTCGTGCTCCACTTCGAGGTCGCTGATCGCGGACTCGTCGCGCGGGCACCAGTTCACGAGGTACGTGCCGCGATAGATCAGCCCCTTTTCGTACAGCCGCACGAACGCCTCGCGCACCGCGCGCGACAACCCCTCATCGAGTGTGAATCGCTCGCGGGTCCAGTCACACGACGCGCCCATCCGGCGAATCTGATTCGTGATGATACTGCCGTACTCGGCTTTCCATTCCCAGACGCGTTTCACAAATTCCTCGCGACCGAGGTCGCGCCGCTTGATGCCTTGCTTCTCCAACGATTTCTCCACTACGTTCTGCGTCGCGATGCCGGCGTGATCGGAGCCGGGCAGCCACAGCGTCGGATCGCCCAGCATCCGATGCCAGCGGATCATCAAGTCCTCGAACGTGAGGAACATCGCGTGTCCGTGATGCAGTTCGCCGGTGATGTTCGGCGGCGGAATCGAGATGACGAAGGGTTTCTTCTTTGGATCGATGTGCGGTTGAAAGTAACCGCGCTGTTCCCACCATTCGTACAATCTTTCTTCCACCGAATGTGGGTCGTACGCTTTGGGCATTTCGATTTCGGGCATAGGATTAACCTCCGTTGACAGAGCTGTGTTGGGTGTTATAATTCCAAGTGAATCGACGATGGAGATTCTATGATGAAAAGATTATTTCTCGTCCTATTCGTTCTCCTTCTGCTCGTCGCGTGTGACGAACTGCCGACCACGATCGACTTGACTGTAGCGAACGACGGTACGACGCTGCAGGCGAAAACTGGTCAGACGATCAACATCACGCTCGATTCGAACATCACGACCGGCTACAAATGGAATCTCGTCAGTCAACCCGACGCCGCGGTAGTCAAGTTCGTTTCGTCCAAGTACAACGGACCCTTCACGGGCGGACTTGGCGCAGGCGGGACCGAGTCGTGGCAATTCCAGGCGATGGGTCGCGGTACAACGTTATTGAAACTTGCGTACTTTCGCCCGTTCGATCCCAATCAGGTGGCGAAGGAATTCTCCGTAACCGTCGTTGTGCAATAAATCGCCGCCGCAAATAAAAACCCCTCTCACCTCAAGGGCGAAAGGGGAAATCCTCGCGCGGTACCACCTCGTTTGGTTGTTAGGTTGTTCGGTAGTTGGGTGGTTTGGACAACGTGCCTAACCACCTAACAACCCAACCATCTAACATCCGTCTCTTCTGCGCTAACGGGCAAACCCGGAATCGATTCAGCGGCGCACCGCGCCATTCATCGATTCAACTCCCCGGCGACGTTCGATTGGCTTGGCGGCGAAGGGCTTGCACCCGGTGACCCTTCTTCTCTTTCCGCGTTGCGCGATCTACTCCTCCGGCTCGACGTATTCTCTTTTCGATTGTATTTGCCCTGGCGATTACACAAACGTCAGGTTGCCAAGATTCTAGCACGATTGGCGCGCCGTGTCAAACGCGTCGCTTACTTTTCGAACACCACCGCTTGTTTGTCCGCGTACACCTCTTTCCACGCCGCATCGTGCGCGAGTTGCGCTGTCAACGGCGCGTCTGGCTCAACCAGAATCGTTCTAACGTTGTAGCGTTCCAGCGACTGCTGCCAGTTCGTTTCGCCTCGGTACACTTTCAGATACACATTCTCGATAAACGCGTCGCCGTAGACGTCCGCGCGTCCGTCAATGAAAACGCGCGCGGTGGGATACAGCCGCCAGATCAAATAGCCGCCCCAGCCGTACGAATCGTAGATCGTGCCGGTGACGCGCTGCGCCTGCAGGAAATCGACTGCCGCCGCCGGAAATTGAGCGCGTTCGACCGCGTGCTGGTTCGCGACGACCATTCCCACCCGCGCGATGCCTGCCGCGACGACCACCGCGAGTACTAGCCAATTCACGATGACCATTCCCCACGGCAAGCGTCGGTTCGTCGTCAACTGGTCCGCCCAGCCGCGCGTTTTGACCATATGCCAGAGGTGCTCCGCTAAAATCGGCGCGGCGATGACCGCAAAGATCGGAATATTGCGCCCAGACCGGAGCGCGGCATAGCCCGATCCGACGAGCAGCAGTATCTGCGTCAATGAGACGCGCTTGCCGGACAAGCCGACCGCTGCCAGTGTGGCGAGCAGCAGCCACGCAAAGGGTTGGAACTCGAGGAGGTGAAAGTCCGGCGAGAACCATTCTTGGATGTACGTCTGCATCGCGCGGCTCGTCAGCGTTTGAAATGGATAGATGTACATCGTCGCGCCGTTCGGGTTAAGTAGGACGACGAGGAGGCAGGCGACGAAGACGAGGATGAGTTGGGTGGTTGGGTGGTTGGGTAGTTGGGAAGTTCGCGGTCGAGTGAAGTATTCGACCATTGCACCAAAGAGATAGACGCCGATGACGACCAGCCCCAGCGCAAAGCCGCTATGCAGGTTCACCCACAAAAGCATCAGCGGTACGAGGATCCATAGGTAGGGGCGACCCTTGTTGTCGCCCAGGTCTGCGCGCCATCTTTCCAGCACAAATAGGAACGCGCACGTTAGCAACATCGAGATGACTTGCGGACGCACGCCCCAGGTTGGCGCGGTTGCTAGCGCGGCGAGCAGCACGGCGAACGCCGCGACGTACGGCTGACCCTCCGACCGTGCGTAGACCAATGCGAACGCGAGCGTGATGACGACGGAAAACGCAAGGATCAATGCGGGATACGAACCGAGGACGAAGAGGGTGTAGATGAAAACTTCCGAGAGCCATTCGTGCGCAACCCAAGGTTGTCCCGCGACAGTCCCGGAGAACACATCGACGCGCGGGACGGTGCGTGTTTCGACGATGTATTGCCCACTGCTGAGGTGCCACCAAAAATCGGGATCGGAAATCTCGCGCGTTGCCATCACGAACAGCGCGATAAATAGAATGGCGATGAACAGGCGGCGAGTGGAGAGAATCATTTCAGATTTCAGATTGCAGATTGCAGATTCGGTCAATTTGAAATTTGAAATCTGCAATCTGAGTTTACTCCTTCCGCGCGTACAGCGTGAACAGATCGCCAAAGTTGACCGGGATGGCGACACCGCCCCAGTTCATTCGCGTGACGATCGCGTTCAGCGCGCGGTAGATCGGTTTACTGTACGGCTCGAGGCGCGTCACAAAATAGCCGAGGCGGAGAAAGCGTCCCTGCGCGCTCGAACTGATCACCTGATAGCCGGTCTGCTTCAACATCTTGGCGAGCGTGCGCGGCGAAAAATAGTACAGGTGCATCTCCATCAGCCAGGGCCAGCGTCTGCCCATCAACCGCGCAAACCAACTCTCGATGTCGATGGTGTGAATCGCAAAGATGCCGCCGGGCTTGAGCACGCGCCGCACGTTTCGCAGCTCGGCTGCCGGATCGGTGAGATGCTCGATGACATCCCACATCGTCACCACGTCGAAATAATCCGCCGGCACTTGCGCGCTGTCGAGCGTGCCGGTGATGACGCGCAAGCCGCGCGCGCGCGCCTGCTCCGACGCCCAGGTCGACGGTTCGACGCCCCACGCTTCCCAACCGCTCTGCTGCGCCAATTCTACCATCACGCCGATATGGCAGCCAACATCGAGCAGCCGCCGCGACGCGGAGTTCGGCGCGATCAATTTCTCGAAGGGTTTCAAGTTACGGCTGAACGTCAGTACCCGTCCCTCGCGCTCTTCGACGTACGTCGGATCTTCGACCACGCTGTAACTGTCGCGCACAACGCTTGAATCGAAACGCGGGTTGGCGTAGACCAAGCCGCACACGTTGCAGCGGACGATTGGCGGATGCACGCCGTACGCCGCGCTCGTGCAGCGAAAATCTGTTGCGCTGGGCGTGAGGTTGGTCAGCGTGCTGGGATAGAGCAACTTGGCGTTGCGCGAGCCGCACAGGTTGCAGGCGATGTCTTCGCCGGGGACGAGAGGCATGGATGGGTTTCCATCTAGGAAAAGGATTCGGCGGTTGAGCCAGTCCGCCGGCGAACTCTTCGCCAGAAGAGGCGCAGAACGGTATACGTCGCTTTGTAAATTTCCGCGCGCGAGATTTTCGATTTCCCGGCGCGGCGGTCTTGATAAATGATCGGCGTCTCGCCGATGCGCCAGCCATGCGACTGGCACAGGAAGAGCATTTCGATCAGGAAGGAATAGCCGTTGGAGAAAATGCCGTCGAGGTCAATCGATTCTAAAACCGGGCGGCGATACGCGCGAAAGCCGGACGTGCAATCGGTCGCCTTCAAGCCGAGCATCATGCGCGCGAACCAGTTCGCGCCCCAGCTCACCACGCGCAGCGTGGTATCGCGTCCTCGCATACCGCCGCCGGCAATGTAGCGCGAGCCGATGGCAATATCGTACGTGGCGAGCGCGCCGACGAGATCGGGCAGGTAACGCGGTTGGTGCGAAAAGTCGGCGTCCATCGTGCAGATCGGATCGAGATTCAGCGCGAACGCCTGCCGCATCCCGGCGACGTGTGCGGTGCCCAGTCCCAGTTTCGCCGGGCGATGGACCGCGTGGACGCGCGGCTCTTGCGCGGCGATGGAATCGATCCGCGCGCCGGTGCCGTCCGGCGAATTATCATCGACGACGATCACGTGCGCGCCCAGCGGCAGCGCGATGATCTCGGCGACAAGACGCGAAATGTTGTCTTTCTCATTGTAAGTCGGGATGATGACGGCGGCTGGCATTGACTCTCCGAAGAAACTCGCAGTCCATTCTATCTATTTTCGGGGAGAATGCAAACGCAAAAAACAAAGACGAGCCAGCGGCTCGTCTCTACTGGATCAACAGCGCCATGTGATTCATCGGTCCGTGACCGTGACCGATTTGCAGGTCTGCCGACGCGCGTAGGATTTGCGTGAGGTACTCTTTAGCGGTGCCGACTGCCGCGACCACAGAGCGTCCCTTCGCCAACTCCGCCGCAATCGCCGAGGCGAAGGTGCAGCCGGTGCCATGCGTGTTCTTGGTCTCGATGCGTGGCGCGCGAAATTCCTGGAATGCTGCGCCGTCGTACAAGATGTCCACGGCATCCTCGGCGTCTGAAAGGTGTCCGCCTTTCACGACCACGTGGCTCGGTCCCAGGCGATGGATTGCTTGCGCCGCGCGGCGCATCTCGTCGAGGTTCGTGATTTCAAATCCGTACAGCACGCGCGCTTCGGGCAAGTTTGGAGTGACGACAGTGGCGAGCGGAAGCAATTGTTGGATTAGCGCGTCGCGCGCATCGTTGCGCAGCAGTGGGTCGCCGCTCTTGGCGACCATCACCGGATCGACGACCAGCGGCGTGAGATGATATTCGCGTACTTTTGCGGCGACGACGGCGATAATCGGCGCGCTGGACAGCATCCCCGTTTTCACCGCGTCGACGCCAATGTCGCTCACGACTGAATCGATCTGCCGCGCGACGAACTCGGGCGGAATTTCAAAGACGCCTTGCACTCCGATGGTATTCTGCGCGGTGAGCGCGGTCAACGCACTCATCCCGAACACGCCGCGCGCGGCGAAGGTTTTCAAGTCAGCTTGGATTCCCGCGCCGCCGCCGGAATCTGAGCCGGCGATGGTGAGTGCTCGTTTCATTTGTTGTTGCTCCTGCTGTTCTTGATTATGGAAGTTGGAGATTAGAAGTTGGAGGTTGGAGATGGGAATGCGCGAGATGTAGAATCTAACCTCCAATCTCCAATCTCTAATCTCTAAAGTGGTCCCAGCCGCGCGCTTGAAGCGGCACGACGCGCGCGTCCGGCAGAACCAGTTGCCGCCCTTCACTCGCCGGCAAGATTTCGCCGATGATCGAAACGCGCGTGCTGGTCTCGCGCGTGATTTGCTCCGCGAGCGCTTCTGCCGACGCCGCTGGCGCGGTGAAGAGCAATTCATAGTCCTCGCCGCCGTAGAGCGCAAAAGCGAATTCGTCGCCGCGCGCGGCGCGCGCCAGCGTGCGATTCTCATCGGCGACCGGCAATTTCTCCGCCAAGACGCGCGCGCCTACGCCGCTTCGCTCGCAGATGTGACCGAGATCGCTCGCCAGTCCGTCGCTGATGTCAAGCATCGCCATAGCAGTATGCGCCGAGCCGATCAGTTGTCCTTCGCGCACGCGCGGCGTCGGCGTGTCGCGGCGCGCGCGCGCGATTGCCGCGTACTCGTCTGTCGTTTGTAGGGGCGCAGCGTTGCTGCGCCCGAGCATCAGCGCAACGCCTGCCGCCGCGTCGCCGAGTGTGCCGGTGACGAGAATCTGGTCGCCCGCGCGCGCGCCGGCGCGCAGCAGAATATTCTCGCGTGGCGCATCGCCAAGTAAAAAGATGTCGATGAACACGCCGAGTCGTGAGCGCGAGATATTTCCGCCGACGATGTCGACGCCGAAGATTTTCGCTTCCGCGCGCATGCCCGCGTAAAGTTGGTCGATGAATTCTACCTCCAGGTCGTTTGGCAATCCGAGCGAGACAAGCGCAAAGCGCGGCGCGCCGCCGGTCGCGGCGATGTCGCTCAGATTGATCGCGAGCGCCTTGCGTCCCAAGTCGCGCGGCGCGATGGCATCGCGCAGAAAATGCGCGCCTTCCATTTGCACGTCGCAGGTCGCCAGCCAGACATGCTCCGCTGTCGCGCGCAGTACCGCCACGTCATCGCCGATGCCAACGATCACGTCGCTGCCGGGCGCAGGCAAGCCGCGCTGGATGCGGTCGATCAAACCAAACTCGCCGAGTTCGTCAATTTTCATTTAT